>JAABUT010000359.1_pt1 | contig 78806 bp, 61 predicted proteins | sample 5559281 | NCBI WGS metagenome assembly JAABUT01 (sample SAMN10711880, study PRJNA513359) | rock metagenome | isolation source: Antarctica rocks | place: Antarctica: Victoria Land, Ricker Hills nord | collected 2016-01-04 | reverse complement strand
CGTCTTTTCGCAAAAGAGACCTTAGCTCTTCTGACGTGTAATTCTTTATCTTTAATGCGATCTTGCCCATACCAGCAAGGTACGGTTTTTTATTTAATTGTAAAAACATATTAGACTTTATATAATACCCTGGCGCGTTGTGCTGATCTTAAATTAAGTTCTTTTCTGTTGCCAGTTTTGTCTGATATTGATGATGAAAAGGATCTGGTAAATACCAATATTTCAGGCGGGATATGATCAGTATTATCGTACCAACCTATAATGAGGCCGGGCACATAAAAGCTACCATTGAATATATTTTAAAGCTAAATGACAGCAGGATTTTAGAAATAATTATTGTTGACGGTAGTAGTGACGACAATACTTTGAATATTGCACAAGAAGCGGGCGCGATAACCCTCAAAGCGCCGGTAAAAGGACGTGCAGCCCAAATGAATTATACCGCGGGATTTGCGAAAGGCGATATACTGTATTTTTTACATGCCGATTCTTTACCGCCCCCAAATTTTACGGAACTTATTTACACCTACTTTAACAAAGGATATCAAAGCGGATGTTTTCGCCTTAAATTTGATAAGCCGCACTGGTTTATAAATACAGTGGCCCTGCTTACCCGGCTAAACACCAGGTTTATCAGGTTTGGCGACCAAAGCCTTCGTTACAAAGTCTGTGTTTAAAAAAATAAACGGTTATAACGAAGGCCATATCGTTATGGAAGACCACGAGATCATTAACCGGATAAAAAAGGTCTGTAAGTTTAAGCTGATGCCTTACTTCATTGTTACTTCGTCCAGAAAGTTTATGGAAAACGGCCCTACAAGGCTCATGTTAATTTTCCTTTATATATACACTCTTTATTATATAGGAAAGCCGCAGGGTGTGCTGGTTAATACTTATCGTAAAATGGTAAGCAACGGGAAACTATGAAAAATAAAAACAGGTTTGATATTATCATAATTGGGGCTGGTTCGGGCGGATTGGGCTTAGGTTTGATAATGAACCACGCCGGATTAAGGGTATTGATGGTATCAAAAACATCCGAAGACATAGGTGGAGAGTGCCTTAATGATGGCTGTATACCAAGTAAAGCCATCATACATATAGCAAAGATAGTACACTGCGCAAGGCAGGCTGCTAGTTTTGGTTTACAGGTAAACGGCAAAGCCGATATAAAAAAGATAACCGATTATATACAGGCCAGACAAGATGTAATAAGGGAACACGAAAGTAAAGAATGGCTTGAACAGCAGGGAATTACGGTGGTCTTGGGCGAAGCTAAGTTTGCGGCTAAAAATGCAATTGAAGTTGATGGAATAACTTATACGGCAAAAAAGATTGTAATTGCAACAGGATCAAAGCCTCAAAAATTAAAAGTTGAGGGCGTTGAGCAGGTTAAATATTTCGATAATGAAAGTATATTTTCCATAGAAGAACTGCCTGAAAAAATGCTCATTATTGGTGGCGGCCCTGTTAGTATAGAAATGGGCCAGGCATTATCCCGCTTAGGCAGTAAAATAAAGATAGTAGCAAATGGGCAGTTTATACTTGAGCATGATAACCCGGTAGTAACAGGCATCCTTCAACAGCAATTAGAAAAGGAAGGCATTGAATTTATTTTGGATGCGCAGGTAAGCAAATTTATAAGCAACACAGAAGCCTTTGTTATTAAAAAATCGGGTGAGACAATTTCGCTGAATTTTGATGCAGTTTTTGTAGGGATTGGCAGGGAATAAAACCTGGGGAATTTGAATTTAGCTGAAGCGGGAATAAAAACGAAGGACGACAAAATTGTGATAGATAAATATTTGCGCACCAGTAACAAAAGTATCGTGGTTTGCGGCGATGCAGCCGGCGACCTTAAATTCTCACATGCCGCCGAGTTTCACGCAAGGATTATATTAAATAACTTTTTTTCGCCGTTTAAAAAGAAGCTGGATAACAAATATATGTCGTGGGTTACGTTTACCGATCCGGAGCTGGCAACCTTCGGGCTTTCAGAAAAGCAAATAAAGGCGGGTAAAATCAAATACACCGGGTTAGAAAAAAGTTTCACAGAAGATGACAGGGCCGTTACTGACAATTATCAGTACGGAAAAATAATATTGCTGTTAAGCAATAATGGCATATTTAGTAAACAGAAGGTGCTTGGCGGCACCATGATAGCACCAAATGCTGGTGAGATTATCCAGGAACTGATCCTTGCCAATTCAAGCGGTTTATCTGTCAACGCCATATTTAATAAAATATGACTATCCGCAATTAATACCAAGTGGTTCCTAAAGCTGCTACAACTAGCCTGTCGAACAATTTATCACCAAAGTATCTTCGGTTAAATTTATAACAGAACCCATCAAGATAGTTCTGTACAAAGTTATTATTGATGCCATTATGGTGATTACATAAAAGTACTTTCTTGGCATTGCTTATTGTTCTGTTTACCCAGGGAAACAGCTTGGCTGCTTTCTTTTTGTCCGGTTCAATAACAACGGCATGGTTTGCCAGTACCTCTTTAAGTTTGTTGTATCCCCTGTATCCATCTGTTTGGGCACTTGTACCAGCCTTAACATCCTTTTTTATTGTTTCATTGATGCTGGAAGCTTTCAAACCCTCCATTACCTTCATCTTCAAATAACCTACTTTTCTATCGGGTTTTCCTTTTTTGGAACCTTCTTTTGAAGGTTTTGATCCGGGCCATGACCAATACTTTAGTCTGTTTTTCACTTCCACGGCCTCGTTTATTGCCCTTGTCACCTTCGGAGGCTGTCTTTTGCTTGTTGGTGGTGATTGCCTCTTTGTCATCTACGCGTTCAAAAAAGCCTTCGTCTATCTCAATATGATCAGATAGCTGACAGGCATCGTCCCGCTTACCCATAATGCGCCTGATTTTGTGCATCATATACCAAATCGGTTCATAACGTTTATGCCCGGTCAGGCGTTGCATTTCTAAAGCTGAAAACCCTTTTTTGGTTACACTCATTAAATGAATGGCCATCAGCCGGTAACGGATAGGAAGATTGGTGTTTTCCATCACTGTTCCGGCACGCAGGCCTTGGCGGCTGTGGCACTTTTTGCATTCAAATTTTAGATCTCCCTTTCGAAAATAATGTTCGGTATGGCTACATCTCTTGCATTTCAAACCCATAGACAGGCGTTTTGTCTTAACCGCTTCTATACAGCTTAGTTCATCCGGGTAGGTTTTTGTGAAATCATCTAAATTCATTCGATATCCGTTTTATCCCTAAATTTAATCATTATTTATCCATGGTACTAATTGCGGACAGTCATATAATAAAATTTATCCTTACCCCGTGGCAGCCCGCATTAACCAAGCGGTAATTACCGATATGATGATTGATAGGTTAACGCCTTTTATAAAAACCATTCTGCAAAAAACATATAAAATTTTCGGCTGAAACAGGATGCCCTTTCCATTGGTTCACTAAACAATGACCATAATAAAAGGTGTTAAAATATATTGATGGAAAAGAAGCAAAAACCAGTTATTGTATTTGATGTCAATGAAACGCTTTTAGATATGGCACCGTTAAAAGAGCGAATCAATTCTATACTTGACCACCCAGAAGGATTTCGAATATGGTTCGGTTTACTTTTACAATATTCACTCGTATCGGTGGAGATAGACCAGTATCAAAATTTCTCAGAGTTGGCTAATGCCACCCTGCAAATGGCAGCAGAGTCTATAGGTAAAGTTGTAGATAAAGAAACACTTAAATCGGCTTTAACACTCATCTCCCAACTAAAAGCTTATCCGGATGTTGAGCCTGGGCTTAAAAAACTGAAAGCTGCTGGTTTCAAATTGGTAACGTTAAATAATTCGCCGCAAAATGTGCAGGTAGAACAATTAGCCTTTGCAGGTATAGCTGACTATTTCGAACAACAATTTAGCATAGATGCCATAAAAACTTATAAGCCATCGCTCAATACTTACAAGTGGGTTGCTGCTCAACTCTCTGTCAACATCAAGGAAATGATCATGGTTGCTGCGCACGGTTGGGATATTGCGGGGGCTGCTTCCGCTGGTTTAGGTACTGCTTTTATTGCCAGAAAAGAGCAGACACTTTATCCTTTAGTACAGCAACTAGATATCAACGAAACGGATCTTATAAAAATTGCAAGAGCCATTCAACATAAATACGCCTGAATAAACCACTTAAAGGGGTTCAAATAAAACAATAAATGAGTTACATCAGCCGGGTATTTGATAAAAGAGCCGCGCCCATTTTGGCGCTGGTCTTTGTGTTGCTTGCCATTGCCGGGCGCAAGCGCCAGTTGAGAAAAAGGGTACAGCAACAGGATGAAAGACTGATTGTTAACGGATTAGTTGCAGTCCCCGCTTTTGGACTTTTGCGTTTCGCCTTTCTTCCGGCAATGGTGAACCTCGCATCAAGAAATAAAAGGTTCGGTGCAGCCAATATTGTTAAATTTCCGCCGGTGATCCGCACCATTTGCGTTTTTTTGATTCTCGATTACGGGAATTATCTATGGCATGTAATGAACCATAAAATTCCCATACTGTGGCGTTTTCACCTGGTTCACCACACCGACCTTGACCTTGATACTTTAACAGCTGTCCGTTTTCATTTTGGCGAGATGATAGGTTCCGTGTTTTTCAGAGGTTTATTTGTACTTCTGGCAGGCGCAAGCCTTATTGAAGTATTATGGTATGAATTGATATTTGAAGGGGCTACGCAATTTCATCACAGTAATTTAAAAATGCCGTATCAATTTGAAAAAAACCTAAGCAAGGTAGTGGTAACCCCACGTATACACGGCATACATCACTCTATTAATAAACATGAAACAGATAGTAATTATTCGGTGATCTTCTCATTCTGGGACAGGTTGCACAGCACGTTCCGTTTTTACGATAACAGTAGCATAACCATTGGTGTACCATCTTATCGGGATAAACACGAAATGACACCTGCCTATTTACTTAGGATGCCATTCAAAAGAATACGGGGCTGGGAACATCACAGTACCGAAGAACAAAATTTTATGGCCTGTGACTTTCATTTTAAACCTAAGCAAGGTGTAGATGCGATCTATGATTTTGCAATAAAAGAGCTCGTTAAATTTGACGCGACATACAAAGGCGACAGAAATGGCGGCGATTTTTAAATTAATATATTGGGAATGAGCTTTAGGGGTGTTATTACAGTTAAAACTGATGTAATACTTGTATCTATTAAGGATAAACCCTTACTTGTTCCCTGTGCCTTGATAAAAAATGCAGTAAAAAGTTATTTGTCAGAGTTGTAATATCCATTTAAAAAAATATTGACATGAGAATATCATTTACATTCCTCATCTGTAAAGTTTCTATTTTACCTTAAAGGTACAAACTCCAAAATCAAACATCAAGGGTACATAAGCGGCCTTGTTGTCCGCTTCAGCAGTTTGGCCGCCCTTGACATTTGAACTGGCTTCGCGCTATTGGTTTCTTAAGCGGTGACTAAGGGTTGGTTGTTCATGTTGGTACCCAATACTTACTATCACAAATGTATTGTCGTTAATCTAAAGGATATAAAATCCAGTATTATATTTAAAAGCTCGACTTTATATTAATCAACAATTTATAACATTACTATGAATGGTAATTCATAAAAGGTAATCGGTTCATAGGATTTTACAAGTTTCCCCCACTTGCAACCGTGTACATATATAACCCTTCATTATAAGCGGTTGTTGATTTTATAGCATCTAATCGTATTTGAAGATAAATCTGCTGCGCCTGGAGCACCTCGAAAGCTTTGGCTGTACCTAATTGTTGCCTTTGAAGGCTTTGCAGCAGCGCATCTTCCGCCATTTTTAAAGCCGAACCCGCCGCTTTTGATTGTTGATATGCATATTGGATCTGCAAGATAGCTTTCTGGGTTTCGTTAAAAGCCCTGTTTTTAAATTCATCCATCTTATTTTGCTGAAGGGCTATCCTGGCATCTTGCCTTTGCAGTTCGCCATGTTTAAGTAAGCGGCCAAGGGGAAGCGTCCAGACAACCGAGGCATTAAGCTGATAGGTATAATATAGCGGATACTTAAAGGCGCCAAATAATCCGTCGTCAGTCCCTATTGTAAGTTTAGGTAACATAAAACCATTGGCACTTATCTTACGGGTAATCTCGTAACTATCTAACTCGGCAATTTGGCTTTTATATTCAGGCCGGGAAGTATAGACATCAGCTTTTGTGGTGTAAGTTGGAAAATTTTCGGATGGTTGAATAAAAACAGTATCTGTACTGATTAACTGCGGATTTCCCGAAAGGTTTAGAAGCATTGCCAAACTGACCGCTTGTTTTTGCCATGTCTCTTTTTCTTTCAGCGCCTCTATACGGTAATGCACGGCATTACTTGCGGCAAGCAAATACTCAGACTGGTACTTCAATCCTGCGTCTACCTGTATTTTAACCTGTTGCTTGAGGGTATCGGCCTGCTGAGCCAGCTGGTTCAAAAATCCGAAGCTTACCTGGGCGGCCTGCATGTCATAATAAGTGGTAATGGCACTTAAAATTGCCTGGTTGCGTTCGGCCATACTTGCATAAGCACTTGCTTGTGTCAATTGCATAGCAGCAAGATATTCATAGTGGCCCTTATTAAAATCTACTTCAGCTGAAAAGCCGAAGGAACTGTACAAAAAATTCTGGTTAAGTTTGGTTAATATAACTGCATCTGTGTTCATTGCGGCACCGTTAAGGTAGTGGGTGTTGAAACCTGCTCTTAAAGTGGGTAGCCACCACTCACCCGCCTTAACCTGGTCGGCATAGGCCTGCCTGTACCGCAACTCATATTCCTTAATAGTTAAATTATTCGCCCCTGCTAATTGTAAAACGGTTTCTGCATTTATAGGGATAAGGGTTTGGCCATAAGCTTCGCCAGTCAATGTTAATAGCAGCACGATACCGATATAGGTTAATCTTTTCATGGTAATTTATTGTGCTTTGCTGATCAATTTATCTTCCACCCGCGAACCGTCGCTGCAAAGCTCTCTTCCTTTAATAATTACCCTATCTGTTTTGCTTAGCGGTATGTCTTTAACCTGCGTGTAAACTGCGTCGTTCCGCCCGGTTTTAACAGGTATTTTTTTTACGATGTGGTGGTTCACCAGGTAAACAAATGATTTACCCCCCAATGTGCTGATAGCATCATTAGGGACTGCCAGCACGCTGCTTTGTTGGTCTTCTTTGAAGTTCACATTGGCATACATTCCCGGCCTGATCGTAAGGCTTTTGTTCGGCATATCAATTTCCACCTGCATGGTTTTACTGTCCATACTCAATCCATAGGATATACGCGAAACCTTTAAATCAAATTCCTTATCCGGCAATTCAGCGAAATTAACCGACACATTATTGTTTTTCCGTATAGTTTCTACATCGGTTTCGGGCACATCAACCATTAGACGGATCGGGTCAAGGTTTTGCAGATCAAAAAGCCCGGTGGCCGCCGCGCTATTAAGCCCATTTTGTATAACATCGCCTACGCTAACGTACCTTTTGGTAATGATACCGGCGAATGGGGCCCGGATCTGTAAAAACCCGATTTGTATGTTCAAGGCCTTGTAACTTGCGGTTGCCATGTCATAAGCCGCTTTCGCATTTTCAACATCGGCGGCGGTGGTAAGCTGCGGGGTTTTATGGAGTATACTTTGCATCCTGGTGTTCATTGATGCTTTTGCCTGCAAGTCGGCAGCTATTTTTTCTTTTTGCTGTAGCAATTCAGGGTTTGTTAATACTGCTAAAAGCTGCCCCTTCTTTACAAGGTCGCCAATGTCTGCTTTTAAAGCCTCCAGGTAGCCGCTGGTTTGGGCAGTAACCTTGGTTTGCTGGTAAGCAATTGCGTTGCCGGTTAACTTCAGGGTGCTGATGAATGTATGTTCTACCGGCTGCACAACTTCTACAGAGGGTATGGCATTCTTTTTGGCCGCTATGGGTTTTTGTGTGCATGAAGAAAGGACCACTATAATTGAAGCTATGATAAGAATACGAAGGATTGTCATAATGTTGGTTGTTTTTTGCTTAGTAGGTAAAAAAGGCTGGGCACAACGAATAAGGTAAGAAAAGTGGCCGCCAATACGCCGCCGATAATTGCCCGCGCCAACGGGACATTTGCCTCGCTTCCGGTTTCGTATCCTATAGCCATTGGCAGCAGTGCCAGTATAGCCACGACCGAAGTCATCAAAATCGGCCGGAAACGGTTTTCAATGCCCTCGTGTATAGCAACAGGCAACGGCTTACCGTCTTGCAATAAGTGGTTCATTTTATCAACCAGCAGGTTGCTATAGGCTACGCTGATACCCGCCATCATGATGATCCCCATCATGCTTTGGATGTTAAGATAGGTATTTGTTAAAAGCATGACTGCCGTTACGCCAATAAGCCCCAACGGAATAACTGATATGATGATGAGCGGCAACCTGAACGAACGCAGTAACGGTACAATAACCAGGAACACCAGTACTATTGCAAGCACCAGGCCAAGCCCCAGATTGCTGAATGAATCGTGCATACTTTCAACTTCGCCCCGGGTAGTAACAGTGTAGCCTTCGGGCAGCGTTTTGCGGACGATGTCCAGCTGTTTTTCAATCTCTTTTGATATCGACCCGATATCACGGCCTTCTGTATTGGCGTAGATGTCCGTTACACGTTGAATATTCATATGGTTTATTTCAATTGGAGCTGAGCTTAGTGAGGTGGTTGCTACGTTTTTAAGTAAGGACATCGGTGAGCCCGACGGAGATGTGATACCAATATCACCGAGCACGCCGGTTTTGTTCAAATCATTTTCCGGATAAGTTACCCCGACAAAATAATGGTTCCCGTTTTTTTCGTCAATCCAAAAAGAGGGTTTAAAGTTGACACTGGAATTTAGTGCCGATACAGTATTTTTAACCACGTCTTCGGCATCTATTCCTAACTGGGCTGCTTTAACCCGGTCTATATCCAGCTTAAGTTCAGGGTGGTCATACCGCTGCTGAATACGTAAATCTTCAATTCCATCGATAATGCTAACCTTGCTCCGGATAGTTTCTGCTATGTTGCGCGACTTTTGAAGATTGTCCCCGGTAACCTGGATATCAATTGGAGAAGGTAAACCGAAGTTTAGGGCCTGTGAAACAATACCCACTGTATTAAAAATAAAAGCTACACCCGGAAATTTATCTTTGAGGCCTTTTCTGAGCAGGTTGACGTAACCTGCAGTAGCCTTATGCCCCTCATTTAACTGGATTGCTATTGTAGCATCCTGCGTACCAGAGTTCGGCGTGTAGGCAGCTGGCCAGTCATTAAGTACCCCTATATTAGCCACCACAACTTTAAGGTCGCTGCCTACTTGCTGTTTTAAATAATGTTCAATAGCAGTTACCGTTTGTTCGGTATTTCCAATGCGGGTGCCCGATTCCATACGGACGTCGATAGCGATCTGCCCTACATCCATTTTAGGAAACAACTCCGTGCCTATACGGGTAAACCCTGCGATAGCAAGAGCAAACAGGATAAGAACGCCGGCTATAAGGTACCAGGATTGAGGGAGCAACCTCCCGACGAAGCGGCTGTACCGTGATGTAAGCCGTTGTAACCATCGTTCAAAACGTTGCAGTATCCCGCTTTTATCGTTAGCACTATTTTCAACCGGTTTAAACAGAAACGCAGCCGCCACTGGTAGCAGCGTCATGGAAAAAACACGTGATCCGATCATGGCGAAACAAACCACCACGGCCAGCGGGGTAAAAAGGAACTTAGCAATGCCGGTAAGAAAGACAACCGGAAAAAATACGATACATATGGTAAGCGTGGTAACCAATACGGGCATAGCAACTTCCTGTGCACCATCAAATGCTGCCTTTTCAGGAGTTTTTCCGGTTTTTAGGTGCTTATCAATGTTTTCAAGTACCACTATGGAATCATCAACCAACAAACCAATGGCGAGTGCAATACCGCCGAGCGTAATGCTGTTAATTGTATCGCCGGTAAAATACATGGCAATGAACGTTAACATCACCGATAAGGGGATACTGATAAATACAATTAGGGCCGACCGGAAATTACCCAAAAAAATGACCAACGCAAGCGAAACTAAAACCAGGCCGGTAACACCCTCTTTAATAAGACCGCTGATGGAATTCCGCACATAATCAGACTGGTCAAGGATCACGTTTAACTGCACCGACTTTGGAAGCCTCGTCTTTAAATCGGCAAGTTTATTTTTCACTGCTTCAATAGCGGCAATCGTGTTCGCTTTCGGTCTTTTGTATATTGGTATATAAACCTGGCGCTTGCCGTTTATATGAACAATATTGGTTTGTATGGCACTTGCATCTTTGGCATACCCAATGTCATGCAGAAACACCGGGGCACCGTTCTTTCCGGATTTAATGATGATGTTATTAAAGTCGTCTACTTTTGGCAGCATCCCATTTGCATTTACACTATAATTCATTGTGCCGATGTTGATATCCCCGGTAGGGATCATCACATTGTTTTTCTGTATGGCCTGGACGACGTCAGTTTGCGAAAGGCCGTAAGCCTGTAGTTTTTCCGGGTATACATACATGTAGATCCGTCGTAGCTTACCGCCATACACGGCCGGCGCTATAATACCCTGCACGGAACCAAGCAGGTTCCGTAATTGAAAGTAAGCGATATCATAAAGCTCCTTTTCTGAAAGCTCATCACTACTAACGGCAAGTAAAGCCAATGGAACGGAGGCGGTAGGATCAAATGGCATAACCATGGGCGGGATGGTACCAGGCGGCAGATAATACATATCAGATGTTGCCAGTGATGTAGCCTGAGACATTGCTGTATTAGGGTCAATCTCTGGCCGGTAATAATTCCGGAGGATACTAACACCGATCATACTTTTACTTTCCTGGCGTTCAACGCCTTCAGCCTGGCCGGTCCAGCGTTCAAGCCGGCTGGTAATATCCTTTTCCATAACCTCGGCTGGCATGCCCGGGTATAGCGTGAGTACCTGCACAGCTGATGACCGGTAAGTTGGTAAAATATCTACGGGAAGTTTTTGCAGGGATACCAGGCTGATGATCCCCACCAGCAAGGCCACAACAAGCACCAGGTACTTATTTTTAAAAGCAAGTTTTAGCATTCAGGTATTAATTATACCACGTTTTCACTTTAGCATAACTAAAATAAAAAGAGTGACGGTAAAGAAATAACCGGCCAATACATTTACAGCAGAGGCGTGGCATGAAAATTTACAGATAATTAAACCAGAGACGGGGGGCCGCGTAACGCGTTTGCAAAGCGCGGTGGGTCAGTACTCTGCGGAGGTAGGTAATTGATGCAACAAGCCTTTGCAGTTGATAAACCAAAATCATGATAACTCAAAAACGAAGTTGGCAACAGGTATCTGCCTGTTGCTTTTATAATTACTGTTGAATGGCTTTGTAGAACATTGTAATGAGTTGAAATATTTTTACAACCCATAGGTGGCCAAAAAGTGGGTTTTGTAGTTTTAGCCTTCAGGGCACATAGCCCGTGAACTACATGCCCGTTTCTGATAACGGGAATTTCGGGGCAAAGCCTAAGTTGCATTGAAGCGAACAATACAACTGCCATTATAAACAGCAGAAAAACACTTTTGGCTTTTATCACAGATCAAAGATAACATTAAATGTTTCTGGTTACACAAATAGCTCTGATCTAGAAGAATTAATATTCTGTTACTACCCAAAAGTCCAAAATGAGACAATCAGATGAGAATCATCATCGTAAAATTACGCATGACGTCACCTCGGTATTGTGAATGGTCAAATAAAAAAAAGGTACAAAAGGTTGAAAAAACTGTTTTATTGACCCAGTCGGGGTGAACGTAACCCTATGAGAAATTCTTTGGCCATTTGCTCGCTATGCATGATTACTTTTGCTTCAGTCTGTACATCCGGGTGAACGTTCGGACTGGTCGCCCGAATTCGACGCAATGAACACCTCGAAAAAGTATCGGATTGGACATGTTATGGAAGCGATAATTTTAGCCGTTTGCGAGATATAATATTCATTACTTTCTTCTTTTTTTAGACACTTAACCATATATTTGGACATACAAGTTCATTGACCAGTTGTTACAAGCGCTTCAAAGGTATGCAAAAGGTGTTATTTAATATGAGACCAATTAGGTTACCATTGCTCAGAGATTGCTTGATAATTTAAACATAATCAACTATTTAAGTGGTTGGGCAATCATCCTGCCATCCCGACTGCTACAAAGCCTAATTACTTGAAAATATAGTTATGCTTCTTTATTTAATATTGGTGGCAATTCTACTTGTTTTTACAAGTCAAGTGATAAAAGTTATATTTGCTCATGCTACTGGTGCTGCGGTGGCAAAAGTTCAAAACCCCTTGTAATTAAGTTTAAAGGCTTTTTTATTTAACAAAATTCCATCTACTTCATTTAAGTTGAAAACCCCAAGAATTTAATAATTACTAAATATTGGTAAATTATAATTCTTTACCTAACTTTGGTAAAGAATTAAAAAGCGCATGCGGGTTATTATTGAAGATGAGTATTTAGCTGGCCTTTATATAACCGGTAAAAGTGTAGGTAAGCCAAAATTTAATCATGAAATTGAAAGGGGCTTTATCAAAAGGGCTGTTCAAATGGAACAGGCGCAAAATACCAATAACCTGCGTTCTTTAAAATCCTTGCATTTTGAAAAGCTTACTGGTGATTTAGAGGGTAAATATTCTGTTCGGGTTAATCTGGCTTTTAGAATTGTGTTTAGAATTGAAAAAGAGGATAATAATACCAGAATTGAAATTATCTACATTGAAGAGCTTAACAATCATTATTCATAAAAATACTTATGGGAAACGTTTTTGACAAAGAGGGTAACGAGCTAAGAACGCCCGTTGCTTTTCATCCGGGGAAACTCTTACAGGAAGAGGTGGAGGAAAGAAGACTTAAAAAATCTGAGTTTGCAAAGCAATTAGGGTTGCTTCCTGGCCATCTAAGTGAACTGTTTAAAGGAAAGCGTAATATCAACGCCAGGTTGGCAGTAAGGTTAGAAAAGACCCTTAATGTTAGTGCTGAATATTGGTTGGGTCTGCAGTCGGCTTACGATTTGTCAACAGCACGTGAATTGGAACATGCATGATAAATAAGTGAAAAACAACAAATCCGTTTAAAATGAATTAAAGTGATTTGTTGTTTTAATTAGATTCTTTCTTCAACCGCTTACCGGTGGTTTTTTCTTTGGTTTTAATAAAGTGCCGCTGCAAATATGCATCTACATCCTGTTTTTTTTAGTGCCTGTTTTTGGGGAGTGCAAATACTTGCTTTTTTCTTAATAAGTATTGTTGCGGCTTTGTACTGGTTTGCCTGTTGTAATGTGAACCCTTTTTCAGCTTAAAGTTTAACAGACCATAAGCTAATTTAAAGAGCCTTTTAATACCTGTTTTGAATAAAAAACAGTAGCTTTTAGATCAGGGGCAACTTAAACCAAAAGGTAGAACCCTCTCCATTCTGGCTTTCCACGCACATTAAGCCGCGATGCCTTTTTATAATTTCGCTGGAGATATATAAGCCTAAACCCAAACCAGAAAAAGACTGGGAAGAATTGTGGACCCGGTAATAACGGTCGAATATAAAAGCCTGTTTATCCGTAGGTATTCCTATACCAAAATCTGTTATGGCAACCTTTACATATCCTTTATCTGAATTAATCGTTGCAATTACCTTATCTGCCTGCGGCGAATATTTAACTGCATTGGAAAGTAGATTAATCAAAACCTGGTCAATACGAAATTTGTCAGCAGATACAGTTGTATCAAGATCACCTTTTATGATAAGATTGTGTGAAGCAGAAGTGAGCATCAACTCGTTTGCACAGTCCCTGATTGCCTCACTTATTTTAAATGTTACCGGTTGTAGTTCTATCTTTTCTTCATTTATTTTGGATACATCAAGCAAATCCTCTACAATTTGTGATAACCTTTTAACCTGGCTGTTTGCCCTAAATAGTAATGGATGGATCGTGTTATTGCCTTCACCATTAAATTTCATTTTACTAATGATCTGGATGATTGCCTTAATGCTGGTAAGTGGGGTTTTTAGTTCATGGCTTGCTATCCCTATAAAATCATCTTTTTGCTGCATAAGCTCTTTTGCTGCATTAAAAGAATACCCTAGTGAGGTTGACATCTTATTTATAGAAGAGGCAAGGATACCCAAATGATCTTTCTCGTCCTCATTCAGCTTTATATCATATTCTCCTTGTGATACGCGGTAAGTAACTTTTTGTATGGCTTCAACCCGTTGTTTCATCAGCAAATGACTTTGCTCTAAGGTCTTCTGTAAAGAAAAAACCTGCATAAAGCTTAATGAGAGTTTTTTGTAGAACCAATAAATAAGCCCTATTTCAATTAAAATGATGGTTAACACTAAAATAGTCGTATAAGTCATATAATCTGATTCTGCCTGTATTCTCAACTGTAAAAGCTCGTATTCCCGGGCCTGCATCTTTTTAACAGCAGCACGGGCATTATCCAGTTGCACCTTTCCCTGCTTTAACAGGGTTGCAGGGATTTTTTGATTGCCAACTTTTACATGATAAAGAAGACCAAGAACTTTAAAATGCGCTATAAGCTGTCCATTTAAAAATTCCAAGTCTTTTTGCTGTCTTTCATTGTCCTGGGTGAGACGACGTACCTGATTATAATTCATGCTTACCTTAGCGTAAGCGTTGAAATATGGGTTAAGGAAACTTTTTTCACCTGTAACTAAATAACCCCTAACTCCGGTTTCAGCATCTTTCATGGTTGATATCAATTCCCCTAAAAGGGAAATTATTAGCTGGGTATGAACAACATGTTTTGAACTACTATGAAATTTTAGCAAAGAATAATAGCAAATAGCAGTAGGGATCAGCAAAACAAAAACACTCGTGATCAATCCTTTGGAAATTTTGTTAAAGTGTTTATCTGGCATATTCCTCCGTTAGGATTTTTAATTGAAACAAATTTACTATTCATACGAAACCTTTTACCATTATGATACTAAATCACAACCGTGATTAACATCACTGAGAGCTTACCAGATAGTGTTATTTACTATACGTCTCTTATCTCCTCTCCAAAAAAACATTTATTGCAGGTTGAGCTACTTGAAAAGCATTAAGACCAGTTGATCCTAGTCTTCCACTTTTTTCCAGGACATAAAAACATTGTGTAATGGTTCTTAGTAAGGGCAAGTTCCGCCTCCCTGAAAGCGTCCACAGCAGGCGGGAAACATTTTGTGTACAAAATACATCTTTGCTGAAACCACGTCAGTCGATCACCTACCTTAAAGACCGCGGATTAAAATCCCTTTTGGTGATTTGTTAAATTTGCTTTTGTTGCCTTTTATCAGGTTTATTGCCGTCCAGTACCTACAAGGACGTCCTCGTATTTGTAGTACAAAATGCTGCCCATACGGATTACCTAAGTGTACCAGTACCATGGCAAAAGCAATAGTTTTTTAGGAATTTAAATTCTTTTGGCCTTAATTATATCCCCCTCTTCCCACACACATACAACCTCGTTATCTGATAATACAATTGTTCTTAAATATGTGCCTTTACCAACTATTACTTCTTTATTGGTACCTACATATTTCAGTTTTAAAGTACCGTTATCTGACATTGCAACAATCGGTTGATTGCCAATGCTACTCATACTGCAATCTTTTCCGTTTCCCAGATCTACTTCGTTTTCCCCAGGCTTGCTATAATAGGTATTTCCCTGCCTTCTCCAGGTGGTACCAACAGAATGGTCTGCATTAAAGGCCAGCCCGCCGCCGTCCATTGGACAGGCGTTTAGCTTCCAGGTACCTGTGCCTAACTTCTGGGCAGCATTAAAAGTGCTTCCCTGGTTCGATGAGCCGACAAGATATAAATCCCTTGAGCCCGCGAGCCAGTTGCGAAACATGATTGCCACGTTAGAACCCTGAACAGCTATACCTGGCCTACAGCATTCGCAAACATGCCCGTCCGGGGATCGATAAGCCAAAGTGTTTTTCTGCCATTGACCGTTTTTTGCATTCAAGAAAGAAAAGTAAATATTGTTGGTTTTTCCTATCCGTGTATCCAGCCATACTGCATAAAAATTATCTTGCTTGTCTGCCGCAATGCTCATTAAGCCTTCCGGGGCCGATAAACGAATATCATTTACAAAAACTTTTCTTTTCCAGCCCTGATGTGTTAAATGGTTTAATGTAAAGCAGTATATATCGCCTTTCTTATCTATAGCGGTAATCACACTATAATTTGTTGAACTGGCTAACTGTGGGCCTCTGGCCCTGCCTAAGTGCATTCCCGGCACAACGGCTACTAAAACAGCCTTGGCAAAACTTTTACCCTTATCTGCAGAAGCAGCACAAAATATACTGTCTTTTCTGCCAAAGGCAATCCTGATAACACCCTTACTGTCTGTACTGATCTGTGGTTGCTGGCCTTTGGAAAGTATCAAATCAACCGGTGCCCCTGCGTAAGCAAAACCTGCCATAAGCAAAAAACAGGCAATTAATTTTTTCATAAGCTTAAGTTTGACGAAGATTTCCTTCAATCTATGCAAATTAGCAATAATAACAAAGCCGGGAATGTGAAACCTACAAATTATACAAACTTTGCTCAGTTCATTTTTCATGCTTCTTTTATCCTGTAAAAATAAGTAATCATGATATATGTTTTTGTGCAGATGGAATTAAACACCTATTTTATAGTGCTAAAAGAAGCATTGCAAATTTTTATGATATAAGAGAAGCTGTTTAAATTTTGTCCGGTTTATTTTCATGCTTCTTTTATCCCGTAAAAACCTTTTATCCCGTAAAAACCAATAATCCCAATATATTTTTTTGTGTAGATGTAATTGAATACTAATTTTATAGTGCTAAAAGAAGCATTTTGTAAAAAAACATAGTTAAGGAATTGCATTATCTAAGTTCATTTATCTACAATAAATATAAAATTTAGTTGAAATTGTATAAAAATACAGCGGTTTTTCTTTAGATATTTGTGTGTGATAAAAAAGGCACTATTAATATTTTTAGCTGTTTTTTACCTGGGGGTCTCTTCCGGGGCAACATTACATTATCAGTATTGCAATGGGCACCTTGTCAGGATTAGCCTGGGCCATCACGAAACTTTAAACTGCAATACCTGCGGTATGGCTAAAAGTAATAAAGATTACAAAAAGTGCTGCCAGGACAAACACCTGCATTTAAAGATCAATAAAAACCAAAAGGTTACAGACAATCCGTTTCGTCTTGCTGCCCCATCTGTATTTGCCAGTACACAACCTGACCATCATATAGCGTTTAACTTCTATACCCCTTTAGCAGTTGTTTTTCCTGTTAACCAGGCTCCTCCAAGTGCCCATAATCTTCCTGTCTTTCTTCGTAACTGTACTTTCAGAATTTGATTTGCCCCTGATTTTCACTTAGACAAGCAAACTTTACAGTTAAGGTAAATGCTATGCTTTGTAGCCCCCGTGTTGGGTTATTGCTAAAACCTTTACTTGCTTACACCTTATTATTCCTAATCATATGTTGGAGTTACAGGAGCGGCAGGTAAGCAAACATATATTTTCTCACTATTACCTCAAACAAATAAATCATGAAAACTTTAAAAACCGTTTTATTACCCTTAATCCTGTTTGTAGCTTTTACACAAGCAAAAGCTCAAGATCAAATTGCAGGCACTTCTGTCAACAGCGTTATTACTGCTTATTTGGGCGTAAAAAATGCGCTGGCTGCTGACAATAACGAAGCGGCAAAAAGTAAAGCCAAGGAATTACTGGCCGCCGTTACTGCTGTCCAACCGGATAAATTAACTGCCAACCAAAAAACGATTTGGGCAGCGAACGTTGATAAGCTGCAGTTTGACAGCAGGCATATCAGCGAATCAGCGGCTTTAGATCATCAGAGGGAGCATTTTGCCAGCCTTTCCAAAAATTTGTTTAATGTGGTTAAAGGCTTAAAATTAAACACCACTGTTGTTTATTACCAATATTGCCCGATGAAAAAAGCGAGCTGGATGAGTGAAACATCGGCCATTAAAAACCCATACTATGGCAAACAGATGTTAACCTGCGGGAAAACAACGGAAACGTTGACTGCAGCTTCTAAATAATAGAAATATATAATTTCAAAACCCGTCTTGCTTTTACAAGATGGGTTTACATCCCCCAATTAATTAACTGTGTGGGTGTTTTGAATATTAATTTATGAAAAAGTTCCTCCTATATACCTTGTTCATGGCCTGTTCCGGTTATGCATCTGCCCAAATGCAGATGAATATGCCGATGGGACGATCTAAGAAGAAGCCCGTGGAAAAACCCACTCCAGTTAAAAAAGCGCCTGTTAAAACCGCTGATGAAAGGAATGGATATGCCAATGGCTAAACCAGCGGCAGACATGCCTGCTGTGTCCGGGGACAAAACGGTAAAATTTGAAAGCCCACCGCCAAAAACTGTTCGGTATGACCTATATGTAAAGGATACAACGGTTAATTATTCTGGTAAAGCCAAAAGGGCTATCGCGATCAATGGAAGTTTACCTGCACCAACCTTATATTTTACCGAGGGGGATACGGCCGAAATTTATGTTCATAATACTTTAAATGAAGAAACCATCATCCACTGGCATGGCGTTATCCTGCCAAACCAGTATGACGGGGTCCCTTTCCTGACCACCCAACCCATTCAGCCCGGTAAAACCCATCTGTTTAAATTTCCTGTGGTACAGCACGGAACGCACTTTTACCACAGTCATTCAGGCTTGCAGGAACAAAGCGGAATGTATGGTGCGCTTATTTTTTATAAACGAAATGAGCGGCCTGCCAAAGAATACACGATGGTATTGAGCGACTGGACAGATATGAACCCTAAAGAGGTTAACCGCTCCCTCCACAACGCTACGGATTGATTTGCCATACAAAAGGGAACGACCCAAAGTTATGCTGAAGCTATCCGTTCCGGCAACTTTAAAACCAAACTTGCCAATGAATGGAAACGGATGAACGCGATGGATGTGAGCGACGTTTATTATGACAAGTTTTTAATCAATGGCAAGCCGGAAGACGTGCAGCCCCAATTTAAAGCAGGTGATAAAGTAAGGCTAAGGGTTACCAATGGTGGTTCCTCTACCTACTTCTGGTTAACCTGGGCTGGCGGTAAAATGACGGTGGTGGCTAATGATGGAGAAGATGTTGTGCCTGTGGAAGCTGACCGTTTAATTATTGGGGTAGCCGAAACCTATGATGTAGTTGTGACCATTCCCAAAAACGGCAGTTACGAGTTTTTGGCCACAGCAGAAGACCGCACAAAATCAGCTTCTCTTTGGCTTGGGAAAGGTGAAAGGGTTAACGCCCCCCATTTGCCGAAGCTGAAATACTTTGCCGGAATGAAAATGATGAACGGCATGATGAAGATGGACGGCAATATGAAAGAAATGGACGGCATGGAGATGAGCAACCAGGTGATGGACATGAATACCGTAATGTACCCTGAAATTACCGGTGTTGAAAATTCAAAAACTAAAAATACAATGCCTGATCCTATGGCCGGTATGGATATGGGTAAATCCACGAAAAAGCCGATGCCAAAGGACAACAGCATGGCTGGCATGAGCATGAGTGGCAGCAGTTCCGCCGATATAGTTACCTTAAATTATGGAATGCTCCGTTCGCCTGCCAAAACCACCCTGCCTCCAGGGCCTGTAAAAAATTTATATTTTGAACTTACCGGAAACATGAACCGCTATGTATGGAGCATCAATAATAAAACCTTGTCGGAAGCTGATAAAATCCTGATTAAAAAAGGGGAAAATGTACGCATTATCATGTATAACAATACCATGATGCGGCATCCCATGCATTTACATGGCCACAACTTTAGGGTAATCAACGGGCAGGGCGATTACTCCCCGTTAAAAAACACGCTGGACATTATGCCAATGGAAAGGGACACCATAGAATTTGCAGCGTCTTATAGCGGTGACTGGTTTTTCCATTGTCATATTCTTTACCACATGATGAGCGGAATGGGCAGGGTATTTGAATATGAAAACTCTCCTCCTAACCCTGAAATACCCAATCCGGAAAAATCCTACCAAATGGTAAAAATGGATGATAGAATGCCCCATCTGATGGCAAGGGTTGGCCTGGAAAGTAATGGAAGTGATGGCAGGGTAGTGCTGGCCAATACAAGATGGCAGGCTACTTCTATGTGGCACCTGGGTTTAAATTCTAAAATGGGCTATGAAAGCGAAACGATGGTTGGCCGTTATATTGGTAAAATGCAATGGCTTTTTCCCTACGTTGGTTTTGATTACCATTACAAGGTCTTAGACCCTAATGGAAAAAATATCTTTGGCAGTGAAGAGACCAATATGTTCGGACAAAAAAGCAATAAGGATAACCGCCATACGGCAGTAGCGGGTTTGGCTTATACCTTGCCGATGCTGGCAATTGCCGATGCGCGTATAGATGGGGACGGAAAACTACGTTTCCAATTAAGCCGGGAAGATATACCTGTTTCTAAACGTTTTAGGTTAAATTTAATGGTCAATACGGATAAAGAATACACAGCCGGATTACGATATATTATGACCAAATACTTTTCCTTATCGACACATTACGACAGTGATATGGGCTTGGGGGGTGGATTAACACTGACGTATTAATCCGTGTAAAAAAAACAGGGGTCATCAAATACAGCCTTATGATTCAATTTTCATTAAACCCTGTATCAATAATACTTTAGCGGAAGAACCCGATATTAAAACAATAAAACCGACAAGGGACAATAAACTTACCAGGTTAGAAACACCAAATCATTGCTTTTTTATGTTATAAAAATTGAGTGATTGCCGGGCCTAAATCATATACAATTGCATTTTCCGGCAAGCTGCTTTCTAAAATACTGCTGCCTGCCGCGCTCCGGTAACCACCGGCACAATGTACAACGATTGGTTTTCCTGTCGGGATTTCAGCAACCCTTTCCCTTAATTCAGGCAAAGGAATATGTAAAGAACCGGGAAACGCCGGATGTTCCTTCACTTCCCCGTTATTACGAATATCCAAAATTTGATATTTAGCGGTGTCATCCTTAAAATCTTCCAGGTCAAGTTGTATTGATTTTAATTCACCGGATTCAAGCACAAAAGCTTTTTTTACAAACGTTTCGTAACCAATTTTTGCTGTTCTGATAAGTATTTCAAAAAGCTGACCTTCGTTTTCTGATGCAAGGTAAAAAGCTTCGCCTGGCGTGATAATGCTGCCCAGCCAGGTCTCGAATTTTCCGCTTGACATCAAGTTGACCGAGTTGGGCAAATGCCCACGTTTGTACTCTTCTGCTGGCCGTGTATCAATAATGATGACATCCTTTTCCGGCAGTTGGGCATCAACCCGTTGTTTGTTGCTTTTTTCGATCTTAACTTTTTTTATAGACGGAAGCATTGCTGCCGCACCTTTTTTATTCAGCCCGACATCGAAAGGAAAATATTTGGGCACAAAAGGCTGGTCTTCCAGCAACGTTTTTACAAATTCTGCTTCGCTCATATCTTGCAAAGACCAGTTGCTGATTTTTTCGGCACCGATGGTGCTGGAATTGGCTTCGCTCAATGCTTTTCCGCATAACGTTCCTGCCCCGTGCGCCGGATAAACCCAAACAGAATCATCCAGCATCATTAATTTTTGATGAAGGGAATGGTACATTTGGCTGGCCAGTTCTTCCCGTTTCGCAGTCAGGTTTCCTGCATTCTCCCGCAGGTCCGGTCTTCCGCAATCACCAATAAACAAAGTATCACCGGTAAAAACAGCATGGTCTTTCCCTTCATGTTCCAACACCACACAAATGCTGTCAGGCGAATGGCCCGGCGTGTTCATGGCTTTTAGTTTGACCTTTCCAAAAGTCAAGACATCGCCATCATCAAATAATTGGTGCGGATAAACAGAACCTACTGATTTGGAACAGTAAACAACAGCGCCGGTAGTTTGATGGAATTCCAGATGCCCGCTCACAAAATCAGCATGCGGATGGGTTTCGATAACACCGATAATAGTTGCCTCGTGTTTAGCGGCATAAGCCAGATAAGGGTCGATGTTCCGGGAAGGATCGATAAAAACTACCTTACTTTCACACTCACTTAAAATAGCATAAGAATAATGCGACAGGCTTTTATCTTCAAATTGTTCAATCTTCATCAATACTGTTTTTATAGGGCAAATTTATACAAAGGCTTTCCGTTGTTTTGTGATCTGTGTTACACAAAAAATCAATGCGGCAATTTTTCGCGGAGCAAACCATAAACCCAGGTTCCGGCTATGGCACTTAATAAAGTAATACAGACCACCAGGAAACCGCTTCCAATCTGTGCAAACAACGGCCCGGGGCAGGCACCGGTAATCGCCCAGCCTAAACCAAAAATCAATCCGCCCCAAACATTTCCCCAGGTAAATTTTTTACCGGGAATGACAATTGGTTCGTTGTTGAAGGTTTTTAGATGGAATTGTTTGATCAGCAAAACAGAAACCATCCCCACTATAATCGCACTGCCAATTACGCCGTACATATGGAAACCCTGCAAACGGAACATTTCCTGAATACGAAACCAGGAAATTACCTGGGACTTGACCAGGACAATACCGAACAACAAGCCAATCAATAAATATTTTATGTTTTTCATGGTGATTTTAAAGGTTGTTTTAAATTTAACCGCCGATTTATAATGCTTCTTTTAGCACTAAAAAACCAGTGTCCATTAATGCTTGCCCGGCAATAAGCTTAAGGGCATCTCTAAAAACACTCCTTTCCCTCTCCAATGGAGAGGAATTAAAGGTAAGGCCAAACAAATAATACGGGTTTTAGGGATGCCCTTAATGTTTTTTATAGGATAAAAGAAGTATATAGGAGATTTTAAATACAATTAAACAAGATTAAAGCTGAAGTAAATAAGGCAGGACAAACCAGGTCATGAAAAAGCCGCCGGCCATGAAGCAACAAGTGGCAACCAATGAAGGCCATTGCAACGAAGAAATGCCCATAATGGCATGGCCGGAAGTACACCCTCCGGCATAACGCGTCCCAAATCCGACCAGAAACCCGCCGACCACGATAAACACAAACCCTCTTAAAGTAAACAATTGGCCAAAGCTGAAAATATCTTGCGGCAGCAAACCGCTGAAATCTTTTACACCCTCGTGCCGCAACAAAGCTGTAGTTGCCGGGTTGATATTTACCTGGCCGGGAACGGAAAGAAAGTACGTGGCGATAAATCCCCCGAGAATTATTCCTGCTGCAAAAAACAGGTTCCAGCTTTCCTTTTTCCAATCGTACTTAAAAAAAGAAATATCGGCAGGAAAACAGGCGGCACAAATATGGCGCAGCGAAGAGGAAATGCCAAAAGTTTTGTTGCCTAAAAAAAGCAAGGCCGGTACCACCAGTCCGATCAGCGGCCCGGCAATATACCAGGGCCAGGGTTGTTTGATAAGATCCATATTTATGATTTAGATAATGTACTAACCAAAACAAAGATACCCATAACCAGTACGAACCAGCCAAAAGCCGGTTTGAGTTTGGTATCTGAAATGTATTTAGTAAGATAACTTCCTGCAATAATGCCTGCAATTGCAAAAGTGGAAAAAAACAACAGAAAGGGATAATGAATTGGCGCATGGCTGTTTACATCGCCTAAAACGCCTAAAAGCGAACTGATCGTCATCACCATCAGTGAAGTTCCTACCGCTTTTTTCATGCTTAGGCCGGCAAATAAAACCAGGGAAGGGATGATCAGGAAACCGCCGCCAACGCCTACAAAACCGGTGATGATGCCAACCACGATGCTTTGAAGGATAAGTTTTGTGTAATTGATGTGAAGATTAACTTCCGGCTTTAGTTTGTTTTTCCAAATCATGGAAGCAGAAGCCAGAAGCATCAACAGCCCAAATACCAGCATCAGCAAAACACTTTTGGTCAGTTCAAAATGTCCGACGTCCATTAAATGGTGCGGCACGTTTGGCATTGCCCATTTTCGCATGATAAAAACAGCAATAAGTGATGGGATGCCAAAAACCAAAGCAATGTTCAGGTTAACGTTCCCTTTTTGGTAATAGCTGAAAACCCCCACGGAACTGGTGAGCCCAACAACAAACAAGGAGTAAGTAGTTGCCAAACAGGATCGACCTTAAAAAAGTAAACCAAAATTGGAACGGTCAGAATTGAACCGCCGCCGCCAATCAACCCTAAAGACAAACCGATTAAAACCGAAGCTGCGTAGCCTGCTATTTCCACTATATTGTTTTATGGTTCAAAAGTAACAGGGGGCAAGCCAATTTTTGGTGACTAATGTTACAGAGGGATATTCAATATGATTTTGTTTCTGGAAAGCACAATCATTTGTTGTTTTTCCATCTGCTTTAATAAGCGCGAAACAACTTCCCTGGTTGTGCCCAGTTCTTCAGCCAGTTGCTGGTGGGTAATGTTAATTTCTTTGGATTGATAGATGCCTGCTTTCTTTTTAAGCAGTTCCACGATCCGGTCATCCAGTTTTTGAAAAGCAACTGCATTGATCATCAACAATAATTCCTCAAAGCGTTTGTGGTACAATTTGAAAATAAAGTCTGCCCATTCCGGATAAACTTTAACCCATTCGCTGGCTTTTGCAACCGGCACCATCAATATTTCAGCATCTTCTTCCACAATTGCACTGATCTTACTGGTATCGTCATGGATTCCGGCCAGAAAAGACATAATGCAGCTTTCACCAGGTTTAATATAGTAAAGTAATATTTCCCTGCCTTCCTCATCCTGCCGCATCACCCGAATGCTTCCTGATAAAACAACCGGAATGGAACGGATATAACTATTGGATTGTACCAGTACCGTTTCCGCAGGAAGTGTTTTAAGCTGACTGCTGGCCTGCATCTCGCTTTCCAGTATTGGCCCAAATAGTTTCATGGTTCAAAAATAGCAAACAGTTCTGGCTGTATGGTTGATGCTTCTTTTATCACCTAAATTTGTTATAATCAGTTAGGGCACTGATTTTTTACCGATAAAAGAAGTATCACGATCACAAGTTAATCACATGATATTTGGATGGACAATAATCAAGATGGCTAATAATTATTGCGGTAAATTTTACGGATGCACGGTTGCCCAGCCTTCATACTCGCGCAAAATGATTTCGCCGTTACCGCTTGGAACGTAGGAAATGAACGGGAAAAGGTCGTTTTTATCAATCTTGCGTTCTACAACCGTATTGTTGCATTGCGCCATAATTACACCTTTGTCCTGTAGTTTTTTTAGCGTTTCCCCAAACGGGCCGCTTTTCATGTAAACGGAAACGCCATCGCCAAAGGCAATCAGTTCTACATGTAACTTGCCTTTTAAACGCGGGTCTTCCAACGCATTGTCCAGGTTACGCAAAGTGCCCTTGATTTTTTTCTCATCGTTTGAGTTGAGGATGTACAAGGCGTTGTAATTTTTTAACGTTGGTTTTGCACCGGTAAAAACAGCATTGCTTTGCGCTATGGCGGGTTTTACCAAAGCGAACAAGGCAAATGCGGCTAAAATCAGAGTGTACTTTTTCATGTTTTTTGTGCTGATTTAATTATATAGATTGATTTTTATGTGCTTCTTTTATCGGCTTAAAAGGCCCGTACTTATGTTGCTTTTCGCTGAACGTGTCTGTATAAGGGCCAAAGGCAAAGTCGATCGGTTTTTTTTGAAGGTCCTTCCAATCGTTGTGCTGGTCTTTGTGCAGCCGCGGCTGCGAGTTTACAAATGCAGCTACGTTCCAGGCTTCCTCATCCGTTAATTGCGGGTTTTGGTAAGTGGCACCATAAGGCATGTTGTTTTTTACAAAACCTGCAAAATTAGAAATCCGGTACATGCCAGCGCCATCGTTATAACTGTGTTTGCCCCAAAGCGGCGGATAAGTATATTCTTTTTTATCGGCCGCAAGCAAACCTTCTCCTTCAATGCCGTGGCAACGCTTACATTTCAATATAAAAACAGCTTTTCCTTTTTTGGGATCAGCAGCAACATCCATAAAAGCCAGTTTTTCTGTTGCCGCGCCAAACAGTTTTTGCTTTTTCTGCACACCCTTACCCATCCATTTCATATAAGCCAAAATAGATTGGATTTCTTTGGAGGATGTGTCTGGTACTTTTCCCGCCAAGCTACGTTCAAAACATTCTGCAATACGTTCGGAAGCTGGTTCTACTTTATTGCCCCGGCCGCTCTTTTTAGGGTAACTGGCAATAAAGCCGGCATAATTGTTCCCAAAAAGCCTGCTGCCTGCGTCCAAATGACAGTTCTGGCAATTCATGCCGTTGGTAATTTGGGCGATGCTTCCTTTAGGGCCAAAATAATTGGACGTATGTGCAAGCAGTTCTTTACCGTAACGGATCATTTCCCCGCTTTTTCCCGCCGGGATGGTACTTACGTCCGGTGCTTTCCAGGTATCCGCAGATATCGTTCCCGGCGTACTTCCTGCTGATGCAGCCAGCATTGTTGCATTTGCTGTTGACCCGGTTTCCGGGAAGAAAACCGCGGGGCCTTGCGGGAAAAACAACAAGCTAAGCAATATGCCAACCAGTACAATAAAAAAAACAGATATCAACACAATAGCTCTCGAAACATTCATCAGTGCTTTTTCTGTTTCTGATCGTATTTTCTTTGCCATTGCTTATTTGCTTGGATTGATGGTACAAATGTAGCTGTCAAAACCAGCGGTTGTATATCATCATCGCTTATCATCAATAACAATAAGTTATCGTAATTAATCCTCGTATTGGACAATAGTGGGTCTAGTTGTCCTGCTTTTTAAGTTCGTTATACTTTATTAATTCATTTTTTTATTGTCGTTTTAAAAGCTTCTATTTTTGTGAACTAAATACATAACCCTATCAAGCTATGTTATCTTTTGGCTTTTAGTTCATCGATGCTTACTTGCGGTCTTAATACTTTGTGGTCTTTTTCAACTATGATGGTTTTCGGGATGTTGAAAATAGCAGTTTGTTTAATGTCTCGTGATGAAGTGCCGACTTTAAGCTCATACTTACCGGCATCAGCTATCCATTCAGAACTATCCGTGTGGTAAGAAGCCAGATCGGCAGCACGAAGCGTAAATGTCAATACCTGTGATTCGCCGGGTTGCAATAAGCGGGTTTTACCAAAAGCTTTTAGCTCCTGTGTAGGTTTGTCAATGGTTTTTGCCGGGGCGTTTATATAAATTTGTACCACTTGTTTACCTGCAGCTTTTCCTGTATTCTTAATTGTAGCATTGGCAGTAATCATCCCATTAAATATAGCAGCGTTTAATTTTAGGTTACTTATGCTAAAATCGGTGTATGACAAGCCATAGCCGAATTCGTACATGGGTTTTACGTTAAAACTGTCGTAATAACGGTAGCCCACGTAAATACCTTCTTCATATATTACCTGTTCTGGTTTATTTGCCGGAGTACCCGGAAAGTTTTTGGCCGAAGGCACATCTTCATATTTTGCCGGGAAAGTAGTTGCCAGTTTACCTGATGGATTAACTTTTCCGCTCAATACATCTGCTATGGCGTTACCTGCTTCCTGCCCCGGCTGCCATGCCAATAATATGGCATCAGCATTGTCCTGCCAATCGTTCATATCGATAACACCACCGATGTTAAGCACAGCCACAACCTTTTTCCCTTTGGCATGAAAAGCATCGGCTATCTTTTTAAACTGTTGCTTTTCTTCGGTAGTAAGCATATAGTTCGTTTCCAAATTACGGTCTGAACCTTCACCGGCGTTTCTTCCGATGGTTATTAGAGCAAGGTCGTTTTTTTGAACAGTAGCATTCAGCAGGCTGTCACTTGAAGGCATTTCAGGTACAGGCCCCCAATATCTGCGGCCTGCCTTTTGCTGCTGCATCAACCGCGCCCTGGTATCCTGAAAGAATTTAGTATAAATATTCTTTAAGCTTTCGTCAGGCTGATAGCCGGCATTGGTAAGCCCCTGATAAATCGATATGGTATAAGCCTTATTCACTTCGCCGCTGCCTGTGCCGCCGGCAATGGTATTGTAGGTAGTATTTCCAAAAGCGGCAATATTTATTATGGATTTATTTATTGGCAATGCGCTGCCCTGGTTTTTTAGCAGTACCATACCTTCTGTTGCCGCATGGCGTGAAATTTCAGCGTGTGCCTTCAGATCGGGCTTGTTGCTGTAAGCATATTTTAAAAAAGCAGGTGATTTAAGAATGACGTTAAGCATGTGCTCCACATTCTGATCCAATACTTTAACACTTAGTGAATCATGTTTAACCGCATTGATCAGTGTTGCTATCTGATCCGGCCTTCCTGGCATGATCAGGTCATTGCCTGCTTTCATTTCTTCGATCCAATCGTAACCGCCGCCCCAATCTGTCATTACAAAGCCTTTAAATTTCCACTCATTGCGCAAAACTGTCGTTAACAGATCATGGTTTTGAGCGGTATAAGTACCGTTAAGCCTGTTGTATGACGACATTACGGTCCAGGGATTAGAAGCGGCAATACCTATTCTAAACACTTTAAGGTATAATTCGCGCAGTGCCCTTTCACTCACAATTGAATTGTTATAGTTGCGGTTGCTCTCCTGGTTATTGGCAATAAAATGTTTAATAGAAGTACCGACACCGTTGGACTGGACACCGTTGATCAAAGCACCGGCCATAGTACCGGCAACCAATGGATCTTCTGAATAGTATTCAAAGTTACGGCCGTTTAGAGGGTTACGATGGATGTTTACACCAGGGGCCAATAAAATATCGACACCATATTCTTTTACTTCGTTACCAAAAGCTTTTCCTACAGCATTCACTTCTGCGGGGTTCCAGGTTGATGCCAATAAGGTACCAACCGGGAATGCCGTAGCATAATAGGTATGCGTACTATCGCCTTTCCGGGTGGGTGAAATCCGTACACCTGCAGGGCCATCGCTCAATACCATAGATGGAATGCCCAAACGCGGAATGGCATTTGTATTTCCGGCAGCACCAGGTACTTTTGTTTCGGTATGGCCTATCATTGGCGGCTCCGGTACCCAGCCATTGCTTTCACCGGGTTTGCCCGCAGGTTTAGGTTTTGGCGCTTTGCCCGAGCCTACCAGTAGGGTTGCTTTTTCTTCGAGCGTCATTGCGGCAATTATTTCTTTAACAGGGTTTTTACCCAGTTGAGGCACAAATTGCGCTTTAACAACAAAAGCATTTATCAACAGCACGGCCAATATTGACAAGGCCGAAAGCTTTTTCAGGAAATTCATGATCGGTATTTTAAGTTTATTTAAATGAATTACAAGTCACTACTCTTTTCTGGTGATAAGCTGCTGCCATCACTATTACAGTCAATATTTTGATTTGGCCGGTTATCATGAAAACTTGTTGTTTAGAAACATTGGTAAACGCTTTAAAAGTAATTGCTGAACAGGTACAAGTATAATAAATTAGGCTCCTAATTTATTATACTTGCTGTCGGGACGAAATTATTGTATCTCAAACACAGTTTATTTATTGTCTATTAAAACTGTGTAGAATATCAAAAACGCGGGGCTAAATTAAAAAGCTTATTTGTTGATGGGGTAAGGGTCTGTTTAAATTCGTTCACTTGATTTTAAATACTTCTTTTATCATGTAAAAAACAGTAAGTTTTATTTGCACTTTTTAAAAAATTCAAACATGGATTTTTTAGTGCCAAAAGAAGCATTGTTGTACAATTTATGGTTGTAGCAGGATCAGATATAAATTTAAAAAAGATTATCATACCCTGTAGTATACATCCCCTGCAAAGTATATTTTGTGCGCCTGTCTTTTTCTTCCCATTTTTTTACTACCTTAACGTTCCGGCAGCAGCAAGAACATTCGGCCTCTTTGGTTAATCTCACAATTAACAAAATCCGAAAATCCATTACTGTTTTTATATCCATCATATTTTTTTTAAAAACACAACCAAATATTATATTTAGCCATCCATGTTGCTAAACTTAATCTTAAAATCAAAATCTTTACATTTATTAGTAGGCATCCTATTAACTGTTATGGTGTCTGGTAGCTATGCTCAGCTTAAAATAAACCTGCAACAAGCTATTGATTCCACATTAAGCCGCAATCTCCAAATCAAGCAAGCACAATTCAGTATTTTACTTACAGAGGAAAACCTCAAACAGTCACAATATAACTTATTGCCCAACTTAAGTGCCAGTCCGCAGACATCGTTTAACTGGGGACGTACGCTGGATGTATCAACTTACAATTACATTACCCAGCGGGTTTTTTTGGTAAGCGGCAGCTTGGGCACACAAATAACCTTGTTTCAGGGAGGACAGCTACGCAAACAAATTTTACAAAACAAGTTACTACTGGAGGCCGATCAAAGCAATGTGGCTAAAGTAAAATACGACTTAACCCTGGCTACGGCTACAGCTTTTTTACAAATCCTGGCCGCTCAGGATCTTTTGGCGGCAGCCCGTCAGCAAGTGCAGTTAGCAAAACTTAACATTGATAAAGTGCAGAAAGGTTTTAATGCAGGTAATAAATCGCTTGCGGACCTGGCCCAGGTGCAGGCACAACAAGCCAATACTGAATTGGACGAAGCCACAATACAAAATCAATTAGAGGTTAGCCTGCTTACCTTAAAGCAACTTATAGAAATGCCTAACACTATAATAGAAGTAGTTAGGCCAGACATCAGTAACATTACGATGATACGGAGCACTTATGATACTACGGCCTTGCTGGCACAAGCCCTAACTGTCAATCCTGACGTCCGGTTGGCCAGATTGCAAAAAGACGCTTCTTATCAAGGCATAAAAGTAGCCAAAAGTGCTTTGTACCCCAGTTTATCTTTGTTTGGTTCTGTTGGTTCTAACTTTTCAGGTGCCCGCTCATTGCCCGCAGGAAGCAGGCAGATCGGGTTTGACACCATTGGCTTTGTAAATGGTACAAATCAGCGGGTAGTAACCCCGGCATATAGTTCAACATTCCGTAACTATACTTTTATCAGGCAGTTTACCGATAACTTTTACCAGTCGGCAGGCATTACTGTGCAGATTCCAATCTTTAACCGGTTTAACGCACAAACCAATATTCGTAAGGCTAAAATCACTTATCAAAATGCACAGGTTACAGCGCAGTTAGCAGTCAGTAACTTAACTAAAATCATTAACCAGGCACTGTCTGACCTTCGCACAGCCGATAAACGTTTGGCTGCTGCTCAAAGCAACTTTAACGCCACTAAACAAGTGCTGTATGTGAGTGAAAAGCGTTACCAGGCGGGCTTGCTTAATTCATTTGATTATAACACGGCTGTCACCATTCACAACAAGGCAGAATTTGACCTGATACAAGCTCGTTATGACTTGCTTTTTAAAAACAAAGTAATTGACTTTTATTTAGGCAAACCACTAAGCATAGAATAAGGATATAAGAGCAATAAGTTATAATTGATAAAAGTATTTTAAATTACATCTACAATTTTTACATAGTTTATAATAACGATAATATTTTGTTAGTAATATAATAAAAATTTCTTTTATGTTAAATTTAATTTGCTTTTATTAAAAAAAGGTAACTACCTTTAAATGACCAATAAACCTACCTATGTATCTTTTCACAAACCGTTCAAATGTTGGTGGTGTGATCTACAAAATGCTCAGGTATCTAAGCAACCCTATATTATTTAATACCATTCAGGATGAACTGGATACACACCCTGATTACGATACCCTTTTAGCTGTAACTGATGTGCTTACACATTTTGGCGTATCAAGCCAGGCTTACCGCATAACCAATGATGATTTACAGCAAGTACCTGTACCTTTTATAGCCAATACGCAGAAAAAGGGCAGCGAATTTCTACTGGTTACCCAGGTGTCTGCTGATTATGTAGTTGTTAACAATGGCAACGGCCCTTCCGGCAAAATTAGCAGGCAAAAATTCAAAGCTATCTTTAGTGGCGTAGTGCTGGCAATAAATCAGGAAAATGTAGTTGTACAAGCAGGCAGCACGTTAAAACAAAATGCCGGATCTGTAGCTGAGGCACTCCGCTATCCGGTGGCTTTTTTACTTTTAAGTATGATACTGCTTGTGAGTATTGCCACACGCACGCAATATCTAAGTAACCCCACCTGGCCTTTAGCTTTAACTGCTTTGTTTAAAACTGCCGGTTTAATTACAGCTATACTTTTATTGGTACAAAGCATTAATAGCAACAACCCGCTGATACAAAAAATATGCGGCGGTAAAAACACAGACTGCAACGCCATACTAAGTTCTGATGCGGCCAAAGTATTTGAAGGGCTTACCTGGAGCGAGGTAGGCTTTTTTTATTTTGCGGGCACCTGGCTGGTCCTGTTATTTGGCAGTGGCTCCATTGCTGAATTGCAAATGCTGGCCTGGCTTAATCTAATCAGTTTACCTTATACCGTTTATTCTATTTATTACCAGGCCCGGGTAGCCAAACAATGGTGCATACTGTGTTGTACCGTACAGGCATTGCTGTGGCTGGAATTTGTGCCGCTGCTTACTTATCTGCAACAGCCATTAAGTTGGCCAAACGTTACGCAAGCTGGAAATCTATTGATCGCCTTACTATTGCCTGTAGCCCTTTGGTTGCTGCTGAAACCCATGCTGCTGCAATTGCAAAAAGTAAAGCCTACACAATACCAATTGCGCAGGTTAAAATATAATACTGATTTGTTCAACAATATGTTAAAAGGCCAGCCGCAATATGCGTTGCCGGATGAAGACTGGAGTATCGTATTAGGAAATACAAAAGCCAAAAATGTCATAACTATGGTGAGTAACCCCTACTGCTCACCTTGTAACAAAACCCATCAGCAATTAAGCGAATGGCTGGGCAACGGGCACGATTTACAGGTGCGGGTTGTATTTACTGCAAATAATGATGAAAATGACAATAAAACACCGGTTGTGCGCCATTTAATGGCTTTGAACGAATTGCCTGATAAAAATTTAGTAGAAAAAGCTTTACACGGCTGGTATGCCCAAAAGGAAAAGAAATATGAATCCTGGGCAAAAGCTTATCCGGTACACCTTGATGAAGTTAATTATTACAAGTTGGATAAGCAGAATGCCTGGTGCCAATTGGCTGAAATAAAAGCCACGCCCACTCTATTGGTAAACGGATTCCGCTTACCAGAAGTTTACCAATTACAGGATATTGAATACCTATTGTGATAAGCAATACAAAGATACTTTGGCCAAAAGTAAAGGAGCATGCACTTTAAAACTACATGCAGCCTGAATTGCCGGGGCGTGGTTACGGCAAATTTATTAAAACGTTTTTTAATTTATATCTTTTATGAAAGATTTTCAATCAATTCCAAAAAGTCAAATTTTTACCAGGGAACAGCTTAAAGCAATTAGAGGTGGCGATGATTCTACTTACTATGGTGATAGTAGTGGCGGCAGTTGTTGTATGACTGCGGTTGGAAATGTTAGTACCTATAGAGTGTGTAATTTAAGTAAATCAGAAGCTATAAGTCAAGCTAACCAAGTTGCAAGTTGGCCTGGTGATACTCGTGGCTTTTGGTGCTGCGCTTCCTGCTAAATGAATACATGATCTTGTTAAAAATAACAAGATCATGTATTAAATCTAAAATAACACGATGAAAGGAATATCTGCTTTATCTCTTTTTTTACTATTATTTGTATCTGCATTTACAAAGGCCCAACAAATAACATTTAATTTTGAAGAGCAAAACAATGACCGTATAAATTTTTCATATGGATTTAGGGATTTGATTAATTCTTACACAATTTTGAGTAAAATAAACAAGAAGCTAATACTTGAAACTTCAAATGAAGAAATAATAACCTCCGATGATATTTCACGAAATACGATTATATATGCTGAACCTGGGGATATCATAAATATTTGCCTAAATAAGAAAGGCCTCATAGTCTATTATTGTCCAAACAATAAATATAGGGCTAATGAGTCAAATTTTATAAATGAAGTCTATGAAAAATGTGGCCCGATAAAAGATATACAATCAAAAAGACTTTGGTTTTTTACCAAAAAAAAAATAAATAATCAACTTTTTCTTGATGATAACTATTCTTTTGAAATTGCATTATTAAAAAAATATTATTCCAGAAGATTAATTTCTCACAATTTCTACAATTATTTAAGTACCATATTTTGGAGCTTGACTATAATCAACAGTTTTGAGCAAAAAAAAAATATAAATAAAGCAGAATCTGAAATTTTGTCAAATATATCAAAGGCAGATAATTTGATTAAAATCCCCGAATACAGGTTAGCATTACTTAATTTAATTAATGCTAAAATGATTAATTCAAAAATAAATATAAATTTATATAACTCTCTCACAGCTATTTCAAGAACTTTTAAAAGCCAGAATGTAAAAAATTATCTCTACTATAACAGAGTTAAATTTTATCTATTATATAAAAACCGTGAGGTTGACAAAAGGTCTATTGTTTTTTTTGAGCTTAATTGTCAGAGTAAAAAATTCCTTGCCGAAATATTTCAGGATACTAAGGAGCAAAAAAACATCACTAATTTAAAGCTTATAACTAACAAATATTCAGGGAAATTAATTTTACTCGATTTTTGGGCATCTTGGTGCGTACCGTGTAGAGACGAATTTCGTTACCAAAGGATTCTTATGAAGAAATTTCCAGAAGTTGTTTTTCTATTTCTTTCGATTGATCAAAGCGTAACATCATGGAAAGATGCCTCAAAAGAATTTTCGGATATATTAACTTCTGAAAATAACATTTATTTAGGGTCTCGGTCAGCGAGTGATCTAATAAAGATGTTAAAAGTCACGACTATTCCTAGGTTAGTTTTAATAGGAAAAGACGGTAAGATTCTTGACAAGAATGCTCCTCAACCAAGTGATAGTGAATTAATGAAGATAATTGGCCAATCATTGTAATCGACATTAAAAATATCTTTTTAGTATTCATATCACAAGTTGAATTGTGGTATGTATTCATTTTTATTTTTATCATATGCCTTTCACTTACTATAAGCAACTCGACCAAATGGACTGTGGCCCAACTTGCCTGCGCATGGTTGCAAAACATTATGGCCGTAATTTTAAAGTCCAAACCCTTAGGCAACTTTGTGAAATAAATAAGGAAGGTGTTTCACTTTTGGGCATTAGCGATGCGGCTGAAAAAATTGGTTTCCGTTCCTTAGGTGCAAAACTGAGTTTGGAAGACTTAAACATAGCAGAGTTGCCTGCTATTTTACACTGGCGGCAAAACCACTTTGTAGTATTGTATAAAATAAAAAAACAAAAGTATTATCTTGCTGATCCGGCTAAAGGATTAGTTACACTCACAGCTTCTGAGTTTAGCCGCAATTGGTTAAGTATTAACGATAGTACTGAAGGGGTAGCTTTGCTGTTAAGTCCTACACCTGCATTTTACGAGCAGGACGACGAAAAGGGCACGGAAGTGCGCTGGTCATTCCTGTTGCGGTATCTTATTGCTTACAAAAAATTAGTTTTGCAATTGCTATTCGGTTTAGGCATAGGCAGTTTGTTGCAATTGATCACGCCGTTTTTAACGCAATCTGTAGTTGATATTGGTATCAATACCCGCAATCTTAATTTCGTTTACATCATCCTGATTGCCCAGGCTATGTTGATCATTGGCCGGGTAAGTGTGGATTTTATACGTTCCTGGATTTTGCTGCACATCAGTACCCGCGTAAACATTTCTATCTTAACGGATTTCTTGATTAAGCTGATGAAACTGCCTATGAGCTTTTTTGATACCAAGATGACCGGTGATATCATGCAGCGTATGAATGATCAGAAACGCATAGAAAGTTTTTTGACAGGCTCTACTTTAAGTACGCTGTTTTCTATGTTTAACCTGCTTGTTTTTTCAGTAGTATTGGCATATTACAATGCCACCATCTTTTTTGTGTTTGCGGTAAGCAGTGCGCTATACATTGTTTGGATCGTGGTTTTCTTGAAAAGCCGCCGTTCTTTGGATTACAAGCGGTTTGATATTTCCTCTAAAAACCAAAGCAGTATTGTGCAATTGGTGGGCGGCATGCAGGAGATTAAATTAAACAATTGCGAGCAGCAAAAACGCTGGGAATGGGAGCATTTGCAGGCAAGGTTGTTCAAGTTCAATGTTAAAAGTTTGGCATTAAACCAATACCAGCAGGGCGGTTCTACTTTCATCAATGAATCCACCAACCTGCTCATTACCTTTTTAAGTGCCAAAGCCGTTATTGAAGGCCACCTGACTTTAGGCGGAATGATGGCCGTTCAATATATCATCGGACAATTGAATAGCCCGGTACAGCAGTTTTTGGGCTTTATTCAAGGTTTCCAGGATGCCAGGATCAGTTTGGAGCGTTTAAATGAGATACACCAATTGGACGATGAAGAACCGGTAAACAAAGAGTTTAACTATACTTTGCCGGAAGATAAAAGTTTACAATTTAGCAATTTAACGTTTCGTTATCCTGGTGCAGGTAATGAACCGGTACTGAAGGCTATAAACCTATCCATCCCGCAAGGAAAAACAACTGCTATTGTAGGGATGAGCGGCAGCGGGAAAACTACCATCCTAAAATTATTGCTAAGATTTTATGAACCTGAAAGAGGAGAGATCACAATAGGCGGACAGGCACTAAACACCATAGGGTTTAAGACGTGGAGAAGTGAATGCGGTGTAGTGATGCAGGATGGCTTTATTTTTTCTGATACGATTGCCAGTAATATAGCTGTTGGCGATGAATATCCGGACAAGAAAAAATTGCAACATGCTATTAAGGTGGCCAACATCCAGGATCTGATTGCAGGTTTGCCTTTAGGCATAAACACTAAAATTGGTGCAGAAGGGAATGGGATCAGCCAGGGACAACGCCAGCGTATTTTGATTGCACGTGCCGTTTATAAGGACCCTCAGTATATCTTTTTTGATGAAGCTACCAATTCATTGGATGCCAACAATGAAAAAGTGATTATGGAAAATTTGCAGGAGTTTTTTAAAGGCCGTACAGTTATTATCGTAGCTCACCGCCTCAGTACCGTAAGCCATGCAGATAATATTGTAGTATTAGATAAAGGCTATATTATTGAACAAGGCACCCACGATATACTTACCACTTTGAAGGGCGACTATTACCGTTTAGTAAAAAACCAGTTAGAATTAGGAAATTAAATTATGCCACAATTGGTAATAGACAAAAGAGGTGAAATCCGCCATTCAGATGATATACAAGATATTATCACTGCTCCGCCATCCTGGCTGCTGCGTTGGGGCATTACTTTGTTTTTTAGCATATTGGTTTTGATAGCCGGACTATCAGCTTTTATAAAATACCCTGATATTGTTAAAACACAACTCAAAATCACTTCTACAAACGCGCCAAAAACCATAGTAGCTAAAGTAGCTGGTAAGCTAAGTAAACTGATCGTGCAGGAAAATCAAATGGTAATACTTAACCAACCGCTTGCTTATCTGGAAAGTACGGCTAATCATCAGGATGTGCTTGGACTGCTTCAGCACTTGCATCAATTGCAAAATCAGCTTTTGGCTGGCCGGTTGGTCAGTAATACTTACTTCAGTCAAAATACCAGTTATAACTTAGGTGAATTGCAAACCGTTTATCAAACGTTTGCACAAAGTTTTCTTAGCTATCAAGCTACTATGAACAGCGGTCTTTTTGTAAAAAAGAAAGCTTTTTTACAGCATGATCTAATAAGCTTAGCTAAACAGCAAAACCAGTTAAACGCACAAAAAATATTACAGCAGAATGATTTTAAGCTGTCTGATGATGAATATGAAATGCACAAAAATCTGGCTAAGGAAAATGCAGAAACCAAAGCAGAACTCCGCGAGGCAGAAAGTAAATACTTATCTAAACAGGCTCCGATGTTGCAAACTGATGCTGCGCTAATTACAGCCGGTAGTAACTATGCTGCCAAACAAAAAGAAATTATGGAGTTGGACAATCAGATGATGGAAGAGAAAGCAAAGTTTTTGCAGGCTTTAAACAGTTTGATCAGCCAGGCAGAAGAGTGGAAGAACAAATATATACTTACTGCCTCACAACCTGGTAAAGTATCATTGGCTGGTATTATTCAGCAGAATCAGGTGTTACAGGCGGGGCAGGAAGTGTTTTACATCAATCCTGGAAGCAATAAGTTTTTTGGAGAAATGGCTATTCCTCAAAACAATATGGGTAAGGTAAAGACAAATCAAGAGGTGCTGGTTAAGTTGAAAAGTTATCCTTTTGAGGAATATGGTATGATCAGAGGCATAATAAGCAGCATTAATGATGTACCTTATAAAGATAGTATATTTTTATCCCGGGTAGATTTTAAACTTAAAAACGCAACTGATTTGAAAAGACCAGTGCAGTTGAAGCAGGGTATGTTAGCAGATGCCGAAATTATCACTGAAGATGCTACCATATTACAGCGGATAACCAGAAATTTATTTAAACTGGTTGGACATAAATAACCGAAATTAATTGGATTTAGATAAATTCAACATAAAAAATCTATATGCTTCCTAAAATTATACATCATGTAGTAGGGCCAAAAACGAACGAGGTGGTTGACCGCTGCTTAGAATCCTGGCAAGTTTTAAAACAAGAAGGATATAAATTTATGATTTGGACAGATGCCGGTATTGAAGTTTTTTTAAACGAAAACTACCCTTACGTTTATAATGCTTTTATGGGTGCCCGCAACCATGGTGAAGCTGCTGATATTGCCAGGTATATAGTAGTTTATCATTATGGAGGACATTATGTAGATTGGGATATTCACCTGATAAATCCGCAGGAATTTTTAGGCTTGTGTGAAAGAAATCCATCCGGGTATTTGTTGTGCGATTACGAAGATCGCGAAAGTCTTGCTTCTGAATGTTTTGGAGCCATCAAAAATGAGCCTTTTTTACTTTCCGTTATAAAAGATATAGTAGATTTATTCGACAGCGGTTTGTTTAAAGATTATCATACGCTATGGTACACAGGCCCATTCAGATTAAGGGACACGCTGAAAAATAATAAAACCAGTCAAAATCTTTTAAAAGTAAAGGATGCTTTTGTTTATGATTATAAAGAGATTAAAGAAATGCCTGAAAGGGAATTTACACAACCGATGATCCATTACTGGTTACATTCCTGGTTAGAAAAAGACAAAGAAGAATCTGTTTAAGTTGTGATTTTCCTGATAGGATTTGTATATACAGCTTATTGAGATTTATATTCAAAAAATTACTAATGCTTCTTTTGGCACTAAAATTAGTATTTGTGTCTTGCCTTTATAAATAATAAAAATTTAACGTTTTTTTAGTGCCAAAAGAAGCATTGTTGCCCAATTCCTGGTCGTAGCAGGATCAGATATAAATTTAAAAAAGATTTAAATGCTTTGACAGCTTCTTTCACCCTGAAGCCAGAATACAGGGAATAACGCTAGGATCATTTCAATTTGAGCCTTCAATTTCCTGCAACCGCGCGTATATTTCGATCATGGCTGCCTGGTCAATTAATCGTTTTGCTTTTTTTGTTCCTAAAAGATTATCCGCATCACGCTCTGTGTTCCATATTTCGTCAGCGTCTTTTTCAAAAAAACTGATCCAATCCCTGTTTTTGTCAACTTTGTACAACTCCACATATCCGCGAAGCAATACCGCGTTAAACCAATATTCCTTTGGAAGCCGGTTATTTTGAAAGAAATGGGCTTTCCCGGCTTTTGCTATCCGCTGCGCTTCGTCCAGGTATTTCCGGTCTTTCGTGATCTGATATAACAACACATTTGATTGCAGCATGGTACCTGTGTTATAGGTAAAAGTTGCTTTAGCAACTTTTAAGGATGGCAATTTGATGTTATCATAATATATTCCCTCCGGGGATTGTAAATACTTGTTTGTCCATTGGTATAAAGCCAATGCCGTATTCAAATATTGCTGCTGTTTGGTGATCCTGTAAAGTTGTAAAGCAACCAATATGCCCGGTCCGTTTGAACAGGTATTTTTACTGGTCTTATCCCCTTCTTTCCAGTAGATGCCGCCGCTTGCAACTGTGTCTGTACCGCCCATCATAAAACGATAGATCATTTGAGATGCATCTAAGTATTTCTGCTTGTGGTTACGACCGTAAGCATCTAAGTAAGCTATGGCCACCCATTGGTTATCATCGTAAAACCGACTGCTTGGCCTTTCTTTAAAAACATAATCCTGATAAGCAGGAAAGGGAGGCTTGTCGCTATAATACTGATCAATGGCTTTCTCTACCGGCAACATATAATTTTTACCGGGCTGCAATGTCTCCATTTCATTGGTTGCCTGGATCAGGGCGCACAAAGGCCACAACCAGGAGTGGGCGTTTTCTTTTTTGACACTGTCGGTCATTTCAAAATAAAGGCTCGTTTTCTGATCCTTTAACTTGCTATTGATGCCAGTATATAAGTAATTGATGCGGGTTTTGTAATCAGGGACCTGTGCTTTAGTTATAGCACCGATAAAGCTTAAGCCAATCAACAAAACAATCGTTTTTAAATTTATCATGTCCGTTATTATTTAAGAGGAGTTAAATTTCGAAAATTTATTTGCAAAGCGTTAATGCAGGCAGCAAAATGCCAATCAGTTTAAATGCTTCTTTTATGCCATTAAAAACAGTATGTAAGTTTGTGGTTTATAGTTGATGACTTGTCTTCATCGCCGGGATAACCGTTTTCTGTGGCATCATACAATTTGTTCATGATGTCGCGGGCATGAAATTGCGCTTCCCAGGGTTCGTTTGCATAATTGTACAAATAAACCATGTGCTGTATGGTCTGGTTGCCATGCGCGTATTGCCCCATATTTGCCACTACCATTTCTGTCATTTCGTGGATCATCCCTCCGTAAGTGCCAACTTTTACTTTGTTTGGCTCAGAAAAAACAGAATCTCTTTTCAACCCATGCATTTCTTCACAAGCCAAACATCAAACTATTCAAATTTCACTTGTACTTTAAACGCTGTTACCACATTCTTCTAAAAACTACTTATCATTAACAGATAAAGAATAAGGAAAAGCAGCCGGATCGGTACCACGGTTTTTATTAGGTGCGGCAACCATGTTAAAATTCAGGACAGCGCCTTTTTGCAATGCACTGTGGCTGATCCAGTTTTTGGTGTAGGCTTTGCCGTCCCAGGTTAAATTTTGAACGTATCGGTTTTCAGCAGAATTATTATCTGCATTAATCACTACGTTTTTTCCGCTTTCTAAATTAAGTGTGATCTTTTTGAATAGTGGCGCGCCAAGCACATACTGATCTGTAGCAGGCGTAACCGGGTAAAAGCCCATAGCAGAGAAAACATACCAGGCAGAAGTCTGACCATTGTCCTCATCACCGCAGTAACCGTCTGGCGTGGCTTTGTACATTCGGTTCATGGTTTCGCGGGCCCAATATTGTGTTTTCCAGGGAGCGCCTCCATAATTGTACAAGTAGATCATGTGCTGAATGGGTTGATTGCCATGGGCGTACTGTCCCATTCCGGCGATCTGCATTTCCCGGATCTCATGGATCACACCGCCATAAGCACTTTCGTCAAATACCGGCGGCATCGAAAATACGGAATCTAATTTTTGAACAAATTTTTCATTTCCGCCCATCATTTCAGCTAAACCGGCCACGTCCTGAAACACAGACCAGCTATAATGCCAACTATTGCCTTCCGTAAATGCACCGCCCCATCTGAAAGGACTGAAAGGCGTTTGAAAGGTACCATCGGCATTTTTTCCGCGCATCAATCCCCAGGCCGGGTCGAACAAGTTTTTATAGTTCATCGCCCGTTTCTTATAAATACCTATCTCACCTGCCGGTTTGCCTAAAGCTTTGCCTAATTGATAAATGGTAAAATCATCATACACATATTCCAATGTTTTTGCCGCATTTTCACCAATCTTAACATCGTAAGGCACATAACCCAATTCGTTATAATATTTCACACCGTTCCGGCCTACTGCTTCCATCGGTCCCTGATTGTTGGCATCATGTTTCAGTGCTTCCCAAAGTATATTGATGTCATAACCGCGCAGTCCTTTGATGTAAGCATCGGAAACAACAGAGGCCGAATTATTGCCCACCATAATATTGGCATAACCCGGGCTGCTCCATTCGGGCAGCCAGCCGCCTTCTTTGTAATCGTTGATTAAACCCTGCTGCATTTCTTTGTTGATGGAAGGGTAAACCAGGTTCAGGAACGGATATAAAGCGCGGAAGGTATCCCAGAAACCTGTACCGGCAAACATATAACCGGGCAGTATATTACCATTGTACGGGCTCCAGTGTACAATTTTGTTTTGCGCATCGATCTCATACATTTTATTAGGAAAAAACAGGGTACGGTACAGGCAAGAGTAAAAGGTACGGGTTTGATCTACCGTACCGCCTTCTACCGCAACACGGCTCAGCGTTTTGTTCCAAACAGCTTTGGCTTTGGCTTTGGTAACCTCAAAAGCATCATTGGCCAGCTCCCTTTTTAGGTTGAGGTCGGCCTGCTCAAAACTGATGAATGAAGAAGCTACTTTAGCGGTTATCTTTTCGCCTTTGGCTGTTTTAAAACCAACTACTGCACCGGTGTGGTCGCTTTGCAGCTCTAAATCCTGATTGTTTAATTTATCGCCGCTCCAGGTTTTGGAAAGGGTGAAGTCTTTATCGAAATAAATGACAAAGTAGTTCTTGAAATTTTGAGGCAAAGGGCCACGGGCATACTTGGTGGTGTAACCCATAATTTTCCGTTCGCGCGGAATGATCTTGATGTAAGAACCTTTGTTTTGGGCATCAACCACCACAAAAGCGCTGTCTGTTTGCGGGTAAGTGAACCTTAGTTGTGCGGCACGTTCAGTCGGTGTAATTTCCGTGGTTACGTCGGCATCAGCCAAAAAAACGCTGTAATAATAGGGCTTGGCTACCTCTGCCTTGTGGCTGAACCAGCTTGCACGGTCATCTTCTTTAAACTTCAACGTTTTGGTAACCGGCATGATGGAAAACTGTGCATAGTCGTTCATCCAAGGTGAAGGCTGATGCGTTTGCTTAAAACCGCGGATCTTGTCTGCATCATAAACATAAGCCCAGCCATCACCATTTTTGCCAGTCTGCGGTGTCCAGAAATTCATGCCCCAGGGCAGGGCAATGGCAGGATAAGTATTTCCATTGGATAAACTTGGGTTGGATTGCGAACCCATCAAAGGATTGATCCACTCTACAGGGTCGGAAAGTTTACCCACAAGCTGAGCAAATAGACTTGAGCTCAATAAGGTTAAGGCACTGAACAATAGTTTGAATTTCATTTTGTGTTTGTATGATTTGTAATGCTTCTTTTAGGCTAACTTTTTGTGTAATCTGTCCAAAGTTCATCCAATGTTTCACCGGTTTGCGCTTTCCAGATTTCTGGTGTATAAGTATGTTCACGCATTTTGGAATCCAATACTTTTACCGTACCTGCATGTTTACTTTTTTCGACCCAATTTAAAAACCCTGCTGTTGTACGGTAACTTTGAGTGTAATTTTGTCCCGGTTTGTAACCTGTCAGAGCCCATTTGGCGGTAGCATTGTCCACACCAAATTTATATCTCGCGTAGTCGGCAATACCTTCTGTCAGCCAGCCCGGCCCGGTGCTTTGGCCGTAATCCTGTACAATGTGCATCACTTCGTGGGTAACTACATCAATATCTTCCGGGCGTTTTTGCATCCATACAGAACTGATCACTACTCTTGCATTGCTGGTTGCTGCTACGCCTTTGTAAGCTGTGTCAACCGCGATGGTAACTTTCCGGCTGGTGTTCTTGTTGTATTCTGTGGCTAATTTCGGATACACTTCAAAAAAAGTTTCAATCAGCCTTTGCTTCAATGCCGGGTTCAAAGCGGCATAATTATTTTCAAAAGTCAGGGTATAACCTTTTTTCGTGATCACTTCCTGTGCAAAAGTATTTCGGGAAACGGCAAGCGTAGCAATGACTGCTGCGATTAGCAAAAGGATTTTTTTCATAGTTTTTATAAACAAGTTTTTGATATGCCCGATTTAATTAAAGCACACCGGTTAAAGCAAATGAAGATAATATTTCCGATGCTTCTTTTATGGCACAAAAATTAGTATTCCATGCAAATTCTTCTATTTGTATGGTCTGCAAAATATAAATTTTATAGGGTAAAAGAAGCATGACCATTTTTAAATAAAAATCAAAGGGATGACTACAAGCCGGTCACGTTGCAATATTTTTGCCTTCCCTTGTTACTGTTGTTTTTTTGTAAGTGAAAAAGGTTTATCTGCTTCCGCCAGGCCGCGATTGGTGGCCGGTTTATTGTCCATCTCCAATTTCAAAACACCACCGTTCATTATATCGCTGTGCAGGATAAAATTATGGGTATAATTTTTACCGTTCAAACTGGCAGATTTGATGTAAACGTTTTCTTTGCTGTTTTGCGGTGCATCAATGATAAACTTCTTACCGTTCTCCAAATTCAATGTGATCTTTTTAAACATCGGGCTGCCTAACACATATTCGCCTGTTCCCGGTGTTACACTATAAAATCCGAGTGCACTCAAAACATACCAGGAAGAAGTCTGGCCCTGGTCTTCATCGCCGGGATAACCGTTTTCTGTGGCATCATACAATTTGTTCATGATGTCGCGGGCGTGAAACTGCGCTTTCCAGGGTTCATTTGCGTAATTGTACAAATACACCATGTGCTGGATTGGCTGGTTGCCATGCGCGTATTGCCCCATGTTAGCCATCACCATTTCTGTCATTTCATGAATCATCCCCCCATAAGTGCCAACTTTTACTTTGTTTGGCTCAGAAAAAACAGAATCTAATTTAGCCGTGAAATTTTTATTGCCGCCCGTTAGATTGATCAGGCCCTGTACATCCTGGAAAACCGACCAGTACCAGTGCCAGGCGTTGCCTTCGGTAAACGGCCCGCCCCATTCTATCGGATCAAAGTTTGACGTCCACTTACCTTCTGCATTCCGCCCTTGCATAAAACGGGTGGCAGGATTAAACACATGATGATAATTGTACATCTGTCTTTGAAAAATTCGGGTGCCCTCCTCGTTCCCGGTTACTTTTGATAGCTGATAACCGCAGAAATCATCATAAGCATATTCCAGTGTTTTTGCTGTTGCTTCGCGATATTTGGGATAAGGCACGTAACCCAACTGGTAATACTCTTTCCAGCCATCGCGGCCGTTTGCCGGCCCCCACGGGCCTTTGTTGGTTGCCTCGTGCATATAAGCTTCCATAGCTTCCTTAGGATCAAAAGTCCTGATCCCTTTTGCCCAGGCATCGGCAAACAAAGAAATAGCGTGATTACCGATCATACTTCCGGCCTCGCTTGGAAAAGACCAGGAAGGCAGCCAGCCGCATTGTTTGTAAGCATCCAGTAAAGCCTGCATGTAGCGCCCGTGCATTTCGGGCTGTAGAAGCGTATTGAGCGGAAACTGTGCACGAAAGGTATCCCAGAAACCGGTATCTGTGTACATGTAACCGGGATGCACCTGGCCATCGTAAGGACTGAAATAATAAGGCTTTTCATTCTTGTCCAACTCGTAAAACTTCCTGGAAAACAAACTGGCCCTGAAAAAGCAGGAGTAAAACGTGGCCATATCAGCTTCGCTGCCTCCTTCTGCCAAGGCCTTTCCCAGGGATTTATTCCAAACTGCTGCTGCTTTGGCTTTGGTTTGCTCCAGGGTTTTATCACTGCCCAGTTCCCGTTGCAGGTTCAGTTCAGCTTGTTCCGGGCTGATGTAGGACGATGCTGTTTTTACCTGCACTTTTGCCCCGTCTTTAAATTCTACATAAGCACCTTTGCCTAAACCTTCTGCCGCTAAAGAATCTGTATGAACGGTGTTTGTTTTATTTTCCCAAGTGCCAAAAGCTTTGACCGGTTGATCAAACTTTACCACAAAATAACTTTTCCAGCCTTTTTTAAAACCTTCGCCATTATTTACGTAACCCGTGATCTTGTTTTCTTTCGGATAGATCTTCACCCCGCTGACACGTGTATAGCCGTCTAAAACCAAATAACTTTTTTTTCCTTTGGGGAAAGTGAAACGCAAGTGTGCGCCGCGTTCGGAAGGGGAAATTTCGGTGATGACCTGGTTATCAAATTGTACCTTGTAATAGTTGGGTTTGGCAATTTCGTTGGCATGGCTAAATTTGGATTCCCGGTCGTTTTCGTTCACTACCAGTTCGCCGGTCTCCGGCATCATCGAAAAAACGGCATAATCCCTCGTCCACGAACTGCACTGATGCGCTTGTTGAAAACCGCGGATATGATCTTTAAAATACTGATATTTCCATCCGTCGCCGTTTTTACCGGTTTGCGGTGTCCAGGTGTGCATGGCAAAAGGTAAAGCCGTGGTGGGATACGTATTTCCGCGCGTCAATTCGTGTTTGGAATTTGTGCCTTGCAGGGTATTGACATAATGCACCAGATCTGTTTGCTGTGCGAATAGTTTAACGCTAAAAAAAGTTAACGCAGTTAAAAGCTTTGATTTCATTCGTGTTTATATTTACCAACCAATATTTACCTGTACGCCTTCACTGTAATTTTCAAAGCCCAATAATAAGGTTTTGGAATGCTCGTCCCACTCATTTTTTTGCAGGTTCAGTTTTCCTGCCGAAGCTTGCATTGCTGAAACCGAAACAGGTTTTTTGGGCAATAAAATACGCATGATATTATTGGTGTTCGCCGGACTTTTAACCAAAAACTGATAATTGTGCGCGTGTGCAACTTCATCATAAACCCTTGCTGCGGCTGCTAAAACCGCTGGTTTTGTTTTATTTTCGATCTTGTTCAAATTGTACAAATAAGCTTGCGTACCAGGGGAAACAACTTTTTGATCAAGCACCGGCAGTTCAGGATCAAAAAGATCAATAAAAGAACCGTTCATCGTCAGCGGTTCGTCTTGCTTATATTCGCTTAAAACAGCAGCTATGGTAAACGGCCCGCGGTTCAGTACAAAGTTATTTTTAAACTCCAGCCCACCTGTCCGGGCATCATTTTGATAAGCATTTTTAACAAGGTCGAGAAAAGCAGCATCACCGTTTTCTTTCATCACCAGTTCTTTCGGATCCTGCCGGATGATGAACACTTTCCCTTTACCATAGCTATGTTTAGATTGAGCAGCAGTTTCCTGAATGCCCAATTGTTTAAATAAATGCTGTGAAGGCGCAGTAAAATGATTGCCATTGGCGTTCCACCATTCTTTTATATTTTGAAAAGGGTCATTGTCGCGGCCAATGTAAATCAAAACGCCTCCTGATTTAACCCAGTTGGCAAGCAGCTCATGGTAATTGGCAGATAAAGGCTTCATGTTAGCATAACTCATGATCAGCACCTTAATACCTTTTAAAGTATTTGGGTGGATTAGGTTTTCGATATGCACCGTTTCTACCGGAACACCTTTTTTGAGCAAAGGCAATGCCATGCCATAAAAGTTGGATAATTGCGGGTCATCGTACCCAGCATGTGTTGGGAAGCGTTGGAACATCATGGAATTGGACAACAGCACGCCAATCCCCTGGCTGCCGTTCAGCTTGTTTTTGGATTGGGGCATTTGGTTGAGCGAATTCACCATTACCTGCATTTGCGTTGCATACGCTTTAGAAATCGGTTGTTTTTCGCTCTGGCCTTCTACTTTAAACTTTCCCTGATAGATCCGGCTTGGCCAGGGCATCACTTCATAATTATCTACTATCGGGTAAAGCAATTGTGCGGTAAAAGTAGCCTGGTAATTCACTTTATAATCGTCCCAGGAATGCTGCCGGTCTTCGATCGGATCGGTCAGAAAAAATATTTTTCTGCCGGTTGGCGCTGTCATCGAAACCATGGAGCCGTATTCCAAAAAAGCATTTTCAAAAACGCGTTCTTTTTCGATACCATTATAGTAAACCGGCTCCCTTGCTGTTCCTGTCCATACTTGTGCAATGTAGCCGTCCATGCCATCCAAGTTTGCCAGGCTCGCTTCCGGACTCACAATTTGCCAGGAAGAATAGTTGATCAAAGAATGCGTAGGGACATAACATTTCACCCTTTTGCCCAAACTTTGGCTATAACTTTTTACATAGCTGAATACTGTTTTTAGGGCATTAAAATACAATTGGTATTTTAATTTAGAGGATAAGTAGGTAGCTTCCGGCGATTCATCCTGGGGCATCCACGGGAAACCGTAATACTTTTGCCATTCTTTTTTAAAGGCATCGCTGTAACCGGCTCTTGCCCAAAACTCAGGCTCTTCCAGGTAAACAGCTGTTACACCTGCATCTATGGCACGCTTCACCAGCGATTTCATGTAACCCAAATAATTTTCCGTCGGCACGGTATAGGGCACAAACTTGCCGTGCCATATCGTATCGCCTTTGGCCGTAACCTGCCCTTCGCCCCAATGGGTTTTACCATCATATTTACCGGTAAAATAATCTTTGTACTGGCCCCAGGCAATGCCCGTCATAAACTGCACTTCGTAACCTTTATCGCGGAAGCCTTTTACCCTTTCTTCAAAATTTCCGCCAGCGTCATTAATGCCGTAAACAATGGCCACATCCGAACGGACATCATAAACCGCTTTCCATGGTTCTGAAATCTGGAAACTTGTTTTTTCTTTGGATTTGACCTGGGCATAAATTTGGGTGAAACTGCTGAAAAGAAAACCATGAAGCAGGAAAAGATAAGCGGAGGTTTTACAAATACGGTTCATTTGATTTGGATTTTGGCAATTGGTTTACAGAAATCAAATGTAGCTGGAATGCTTCTTTTGTCCCTATAAATCGATCATTTTTTTATGCGGATGTTTAAAAACAAGTACCCATTTTACAGGGATAAAAGAAGCGTGGTTGTTTTTTCCCGTGTATCATTTCAATAAAATTTTACTTGTAATAAGAAAATGTATAAGCATTGAAGCTTTGGTAAATGTTTAATCTTTGTTAAGAAAAAAATCAGGAAGCCCTCGCATTTATCTTTAGCAAGTGCTTCCTGAAAACAAGCTTTATCAGAACTCGATTATTACTACCAGCCCGGGTTTTGCACCATCAGATCATCAGCGTTTACATCTTTTGAAGGGATTGGGAACAAATAATGCCTCTTGGTAAATACCCGGGTTTCAAACGGAACAACCGTTAAAAAATCCGGTAAGTTTTTGGTGATGTTTAATCCATAAATCGGACCATTGTCTGTTTGTTCGGCAATTTTCCATCTTCTGGTATCAAAATATCTAACGTTTTCAAAAGCCAGTTCTACTCTGCGTTCTTTTCTGATGGCATCACGCATAGCTGCCTGCCCTGCCGGAGCCGGTAAGTTTGCAGAACCATAAGTAGGGATTCCTGCCCTTTCCCTGATGAGATTAAGATAATACAGAATATCAGGATCACCGGGCGTTGATTCATTTAAAGCCTCAACATAATCCAGAAATACATTTGCTAAACGATAAAGTATTACCGGACGGTTATTGATGTTCAAGTTGCCTAAGCCCATTGCTTTTCTAACAATATATCCGGTAACCGAATAATCATTGCCACCGGTTGCTTTACCCGAGTTACCATTGTTGTATAATTCTGTAGTGATGTTACCGTTGTTAGTATTTAACCAGGTACTGCCATTATAGGTAATATTTACATAGAAACGTGGTTCCCGATTTACCCATTGGTTGTAAATGCTTGCAGAAACCGGTGAACCCGGTGCCTGAAAATTAGAGTAGCCTGTTGTTTGATAGCCAGATGTTGGATCATCAATGCTTTTACCGTTGGCCATAAAAAATGCATCAACCTGGTTTTGAGTGGCACCTAAACCACCGGAACCTCTTGATTCTGAATTTTTACCGCTATGGTAAGGGGTCAATTCATATTGCCTGCCACCTATTGATGATTCAATTCGAGACATAATGATTTCGTTGTTGAAGTTGTCCAAAAACACATCCCGGCATGATAAATAGGGACTAAAATTCCCAGAAGCATCATTTTTTCTAAACAAGTTATAAGTGCCAGGTACAAACTGAGTGATAAATGCTTTGTAGGAATCAGCAGCCTTTTTCCATTTGCCGGCATCGGCAGTTTGGCTAACCAACTGTTTTCCGTCTTTGTTTTTTAAAGAAGCTAAATCAGCATTACCATTATATAAAGGGCTTGCAGCGAGCAAAAAAGTTTGTGCCCGGTAAGCTAAAGCCATTCCTTTGGTTATGCGCCCGTAATTATTCTCGTTTGATGGCACCGTGGGTAAAATTGCAGCAGCAGACTCAAGTTCTGTTGTGATATAGGTAACACATTCATCAAAGCTGCTGCGGGGCAACCGTACACTTTCTGATGGCGCGTCCGGCGCTATTACATTATCCCCTAAAATAATTACCGGTCCGTATAAGCGCAGCAGATAAAAGTAATAAATAGCTCGCAATGCCCTTGCTTCGGCCTTGTATTGCAAAGTGATTTGTGGGGTGATATCCTGTTTAACCCGGTCGATATTAGCCATAAAAAAACTGGCAGAGCGAATACCTCTATAAAAGTTTGTCCAATAACCTGAAACAAAATCTGAATTGGCGTCCCAGTTGCCAATATTCATACTATTGGCCCTTACAAAATCCCAAACAAATTCTGCTTCATCGGATGCCCCGGTCCAATTGCCCCCATTCCTGTCATTAGGGGTATATCTTTGTGAAAACTCATCAGGAATCCAGGAATAGACATTATTCAAAAATTTTTCTGCCGTTGCCCTGTTGGTAAAGGTTTCATCAAGTGTTAACCGGTCATTGGGCACCTGGTCTAAAAACCCTTTTTTGCAGGAAGTAGCAAATGTTAAACAGGCTACTAATGTAAAGCATATATATTTTTTCATGATTTCTATCTATTTAAAATTTAACATTTAATCCCAATGAAATGGTTGTAACTAACGGATAAGCCGAACCGTTGCCCGTATTTAATTCCGGATCCCATAATTTAAATTTACTGAAGTTAAGCAAGTTTGATCCTATAATGTATATTGCAGCATTTTTCACATACAATCTTTCAGCAAAATTCTTAGGGAAATTATAACTCAACTGGGCACTTTTTAACCTTAAAAAACTCATATCCTTTATCCACCAACTGCTCATTTGTGTATTGTTAAAGTTTTGATCCTGACCATATGCCAAACGGGGATAAAACACACTTTGGCTTGGGTTTTCCGGTGTCCACCGGTCTACTATATTAACAAACGCATTGCTTAAACCACCGCCGCCATTAAAGGGAAATATACCTGAACCATTGATGAAACGATCAGCTCCGGCAGTACCTTGGAAAAGTGTTGATAATGCAAAACCATTGTATGAGGCAGATATACCAAAACCATAAACTTTATTTGGCACGTCCCCCCTTCCAATTCTGGTTACATCATAACTGTTGATGATCCCGTCACCATTTAAATCTTTGTATTTAATATCGCCGGGTTTAACCAACGCCTTAGAACCAGGCGTAGGGCTGGCATTGATTTCAGCCTGATTATCAAACAACTTTTCAGCAATATAACCATAGCTGGAAAGTATATTATTTCCGATGTGGCTCATCCACGGATAGGGTTGCTTTGGCTGATCATCGTTAATTAATTTATCTCTGTTGTAAGTATAAGTTCCGCGAAGGCCGATATCAACCTGTCCAACTTTAAAGTTGTATTCTAAAGTTGCATCAATACCACGGTTGTCCACCTGGCCTAAGTTGCCATAAGGCTGATTGACCAAACCAATATATCCGGGAATGGACTGACGTTGTAGGAATATACCTGTACGTCTTTCTTTAAACAGATCTACAATCAGGTAAAGATTATCTTTCAGGGTTCTAATCTCCATACCCAGATCTTGTTTTCTCGATTCGGCCCATCTAATGTCAACCCCATAATCGGTAACATTGATACCTCCCGTATTATTAAAGTTTTTACCTAACTGGTAGCCACTGGCACCATCAGAAACTAAAGTTAAGTAAGCAAACCTTCTGCCGTTAATTGTACCAATACCTGTTGAACCATTAGAATATCTGAATTTAAGAAAGGAAATTGTATTTTTTAGCTGTCCCCAAAATTTCTCATTTGATGGAATCCAGCCTACACCAAAAGCCGGAAAAGAACCATAACGATTTGATGGCGCAAATAACTCTGAACCATTATAACCAAAATTAAATTCTGTAAAATAGCGGTCATCATAAGAATAAGTAGCACGGGTGGCCAAACCTACCTGGCGCTGAGGAATAGAAGAAGTAAAATCTCCGGCAAAAGGATTGGTATAATCCTGTGTGTATCCTAAAATCAATCCACCCACACGATGTTTACCAAATGCCCTGTCGTAGTTTACAGCAGCCTCGGTATAAAATCTACGGTTACCACCTTGTGCGGGATTAAAACTTAAGTAATTTCCGCCACTGGTGTAAGTTTGTACCAAGTTTAATGAACCATCTGCATTATACGGAGAGTTTGTACCCGTAACATTTTGAGGGAAATAAGTGCTTTCTCTTTTCGTTCTGTTAATAAAATTTTCGTTATATGAATCAAATGCTACCATAGCCGTAGCACTTAAGCCCGGACTAAGCATTTTCAAATCCTGAGTAAGCCTTAAATTGGTGTAAACCTGATTTTTAAATTCTGTACGATATCCACGACGGGTTAAATCGGCATAAGGATTACGAAAGCCGCCATTTGATGACTTGCCAGGAATAAAATTACCCGGGTATAGAACTGGGTACTCTACCGGTGATACATCAAAAGCCGAATTAAAAATATCAGATGTATTTAACCCGGGGTAATTTCCTGTAGAAGCATAGCCTTGTATTCCTAAATCAAGTTTAGTTGTCCCGGTTATTTTTAAATTTAAGTTACTGGTGAAGTTATATCGTTTATAATCCAGTGCAGAATTATACTGAGAAAGATTATCCGTTTTTAAAAACCCGGTTTCGTTATAATATGCTAATGATACATAATATTGAGCATTTTCAACACCACCACCCGCATTTAAATTGGCCCTTCTGTTCCGGCTATATTTATTAAAAATTTCGTTCATCCAATTTACATTCGGATAAAGTAAAGGATCTTTACCTGAAGCTGTATTAGCTATATAATCTTGTGAATACTTTGCCGACTGGCCCCTGCCTGTTAAAGCTTCGTTAGCCATGTTCATATAAGTAACTCCATCTGCCAATTGTGGTCTTCTGGTGAAAGTGCCTATGCCTTCATTATAATCAAAATTGATATTAGGCTTACCCACTTTACCCACTTTCGTTCTCACCAAAATAACACCATTGGCACCGCGCACACCATAAACAGCCGTTCCTGATGCATCTTTTAACACCGTAAAAGATTCGATATCCTCCGGATCTATATTATCTATAGAACGTTCTACGCCATCAACCAATATCAAAGGCGAACTGGAGTTACCTCCAAAAGTGGCAATACCCCGAATCCAAATATCGGCTGTGCTTCGGCCTGGTTCGCCGCTACGCTGCACGCCTACAACGCCCGCAATCCTTCCTGCCAAGGATTGTGTAATACTGGCCACCGGCTGCTTCAGTTCTTTAGCGCTTATGGTAGATTGTGCGCCGATAAGACTTACCTTACGCTGTGTACCGAAACCTACAACAGCCACTTCCTCTAATGCATTACTGCTTGGCGTCAATTGTACAGCAATTGTTCTTTGTCCGGCTACAGTGATTTCTTTTGAATCATAGCCAATAAAAGAAACAACAAGGACACTGGAAGCGGAAGGCGCAGTGATACTAAAACTTCCGTTTACATCTGTAGCGGTAGAAATCAGGGTTCCTTTTACCTTTACACTTGCGCCGGGCAGCGGTAAACCCTTTTCATCTTTAACAATACCACGCACCACAATATCAGCCCGCTTTACGGTTTCAAACCCTTTGGTGCCGATGCCGCTTGCAAAGACCGGCGAAATGCTAAAATTCAGTGCCAGGATACATCCGCTTATCCAATAAGCGGAGCCTCGCTTAATCAGGCATTTACTGATTAATTTAGTAACTTTTTTGTTCATAATTGATTAGTTTGGTTAGTAAATATTTTTTAGTTTATGGTTTAGAAGGCTTGATTTTTAGTAGTCCACCTTTTATCATTGATATATGCGGTTCGGTTTTTTAAACCGGACTGCAATAAGCATCATTGTTTTTAAAGCAGATAAGTTGGGACTTATTTATCTGCATTATATGGACTGTCAGTAGCAAGGACCGTTCGCGCAGGACTATTTTTAAAGGCTTCATTTTTTAAATAAATTATTTAAATTGATAAAACGTTTTACTAAATGTTTAAAGTTTGTATAAATGAAAAACATATTTACAATTGGCGTCTAAAATTATATCTGTTCAAGCAATAAGTAAAACGTTTTACTAATTAAAGTAAAGAGAAGCCGAATTTGTGAACGTCGAATTATTTCAAAGCGAAAAACTTGACGTTACAACAAATGCTGTTTGTTCGGTTGTTTTGATAGGTATTTGGTAAAACGGTTTGTTAAACAATTGTAGGTTAAATTTTTGAAAAGAAAAAATTATTCCGTCTTTTTTTAAAAAAATAATTTCAGCGGACAATTATGACCGCTTTAGGGTTTAATTTGAATTTTCGAAACCTAAACGATTTGGACTTATGGTATCAAATATGCGGGCACATATGGTGTCAATTCAGCGTATTGATCATACTTCTTTTATCACCTAAAAACTGTTTTATTTATGCAGCAGCAAAACTTGCTTATAAGCTTTTAGGCGATAAAAGAAGCATTGTTAATTATAGGACAATTCATTGTCCTGCCGGAACGCAAAGTATGCCTTTGCCATGGGCAGTTCCTAAGGTGTTTACAAGATTTTCTCATTGGAGTAGGAAAAGCAACTTAAGACTAAGCGAAATTCGTCCAAGTGGTGATACTTAGTGACCATCATCCGTTTGTACTACTTATTCCCATACAACATAATTATACTTTTGTCATTAAAGTAATTATCATATTGGCACATCCATTCTATCCAATTAGGAATACTCTGAGTTTTAGGTTTTAAATTATATCTCTTTATTATTTCCACGTAGTCCGGATAATCTACATTGCTTTTTTCGAACACAAATAAGTTTGTCTCGTTATTATTAAAAAGCGTACCGTTTTTTTTCAATAGTTCCTTCATGTTGATTTCCCTTACATTTTTATCTGCATAAAACCCCTCTTTTAAAGGCAGCAGATACAAAGGATTGTAGGGATTTGCATAAGTATCATAAATGAGATTAACAGGTTTACCCTTGTACTTATTATGAATATAATAGGTAATTGCCTTTGCGCCATTCCCCATCGGCCTTGAAGCCATTATTGTAAGCCCTATTACATTAATTACCACTAAAAAGCCCGTAATAACATATACCACAATCCTATAAATCCGGTATCTGGGATTATTTAGATATTTAGTCCTTATTTCCTGCCAGCCCAATACTATCATTAATGGCACGAAGTTGACAACTGGAAATAGAAAGCGGTTCTCTTTATGTGGGACAACTGAATGCACTATCAGGAATGGAAGTATTATCCAAAGCAAAAGGAGCCTGGGCTTTTTGTAAATTAGTATACAAAGACAAGCCAAAATTAAACATCCTATTGGAAGTGTTGGCGCTCTAAGAATGGTTCCCATGTAATAATTCCAGGGGGAAGTTCCGAATGCAGAAGCAACACCCTTCAAAATATTGATATTAAAATAATTCCATGGCGTAAATACGAATGTCTCATAAAACCAACAGTCGATAGCAATGCCTGATAAAAGAGCAACGCATACAGCACCAATGATTATGCAAATATTTTTTTTTGATTCTTTATGGATAATAATATACCAACATAGAAGGCTTGCTATTAAAAAAGCGGACTGAAACCTGCACAAAAAGCTCAAACCAAGCAATAGACCTGCTAATACAAATGATCTTTTCCGTTTAGATAAGTTCAACTGTAAAATTGCCACAGCAAAAAGGAAAAATATCCCTGACCACGTTTCAGAAGAAAATCGGATATTTAAAAATGGTAAAAACCATAACAGGTATGATAAAAGAATATAAAGCTTTTGATTTTCTGGCCCTACTAATGGTAATGATGATTGAACAAACAGGTTTATTGCAGTTAATGAAAGTAAAAGTGTAAGTAAGCGCAATGATAGGGCAAGGGTATATGCATCAGTGATGCCAAAACCATGGAGTATTTTAAATACAGCAACACAAATTGCAGGTTGAATGGCAGGTCTTATTTGCGCCTCATATTCCCAGGCTAAATCTGATGGGTCATTTACGCCCAGCTTTAAGTTGGCAAATTCGATGATCTGATAATGTTCATCATAGTGAAAATATCCTTTACTGTTAAAGGCCGTAATTAGGTACACCGCAAAAGCAATGATTAGTACTGCTCTATGAAACTTATTTAAAGATTTAGAGAGACTGATCGGCTTCATTTCATTTTTATTTACCGAACTTTCTTGGAAAATAAGCAAACGTCAACATAAAATACTGTTGTAAAACATTTACTGAGCCTTGGGTGATGGAGTTGTTAAAACCATAATTGATAAGACCTGTGTTCTGATGCAAAAGGTCAAGGGCAGAAAGTTTTATTTCTGCAATGTTGCCTTTAAACAATTTGTAATTTGCTGCTGCATTCCATATTGTAAAGGTTTTTACCTGTGCCCCATTGTATATATTTTTAGTATATATGGCATTACTGTTTACAGATAATTTTTTAGTGCAATTAATGCTGAAGCTAACCTCTGATTGGCTAACTAAGCTAGAAAGGTCAAAAGAATTGGATCCTTTTTGACTGTAGTGGTTGTAACTTTGTTTTTCAATGATATTAACAGCCACCCAGTTTTTGTATGTATAATTAATACCAGGGTTGTAAGACAGAGAAAAATTATTGAAATAATTCAAAACGCCGTTTACATAGTTGGGCGACCTGTTGATAGATACAATAGGAGAAATGTTGAACTGCAATTGACTGTTTCTTAATTTGAAGGCTTTTTTTATATCTGAAGACCCACTTATATACCGGTATCCATCTGCATTTACAGTAGTATATACAGTACGTCCTAAGCCATCAATGTTGCTGCTATTGGTAAAATAATTTTTTATGTAGCCTCCATTTAAAGTAACAGACCAGGTAAGGATATTTGTACTTCTTTCACTTAAATGTCTAAAAGTGAAAGTCAACTCACGGGTATCCTGCTCTTTTAAATACGCATTGCCTTTTTGTATAAAATTTAGGTTTGCACTATCTACTAATGGCGCCAGTTGCTGTACAGTTGGGTATTGAGAGGAAGCAGTTATTTGTAAAGAACTACTATTTGTAAATTCGCCAAACTGCCTGTTTGAATAACTGATGTTCGCATTTGGCACAAACTTTTGATAGGGTTTTGAAAATTGCTGAAATGTCTTTTCAGACGTACTATTTAAATCATAAAATTGTACTCCCATATTGACCACTGCAGAAAAACTTTTCTCATATCTATTGGACAAACTCCTATAAATATTTTTAGTGAAAACTAAGGCTGGCTTTATATTAAAAATAGTTTCCCGTCTGTTGTTGGTAAGATAAGAATTGTATTGGTACTCTTTTGTGGTTGTATCCCTATCTCTTACGTTGTTACGCGCTTTATTCATTGTTATTCCCACCTCATTTTGCAGCCCGGTTACAATACCGGCAAATTTATAATTGCCAAAGATCAGCGCACCAAAGTTGGGTAGTTTAAATATAAGGTCATGCATTAGTATAGTGGAACCGTTATTGTACAACCGATCAAAATTCACGTTATCGCCTCGGTTTGTAGCGGTTAGATAAGTTGACTTATAAGTCTGGTCGGTTTTAAAATCGACCAGATTTAATTTGTAACTCAATTCATATTGCGAAAGCCAGGAAACGCCTTGATTAATGGGTTTATGTTTATAGAGAGTTTTAATGCTAAAGTCGTTTACGGTATTAACAGATTTATTAAAAATATTATTAGTACTTAGCAGGCTGTTGTTTTGATCAGTAATAACCGACTCAGTTTCAACAGTACTATGAGTTGCCTCGTTTCTGAAACTTCCATCTATAGAAAATTTATTGCCGTCTTGGATTTTTTCATAAGAAGTGCTTGCATTTTGACTTTGTTGTATGTTGACGTTCTTATTTTTATTTTGCTGTGTAAAATAATTTGCATTATTTAAAGTGGTAATTGTCTGTGTGTTTTGCACCAGGTCTTGTTTATTGTTTTTAATAAAATACAGTGCAGTTAACCGGTTGTTGTTATAATAATCAGGATTAGGTATAAAATCATGTTGAAATATTAAACCGCCCGCAGTGTACTTATTGATGCCTTCAATGTTGAAATTGGATTGATACTCAACATTAGCCCCTGTACCTTTAAAGGTATTATTACGTAAAATAAAATTGATGTCATTTGCTATCTTATTTACATCATTGCTGGAAATTGCAAGGCCTAATTGCGATCTCTTGTTAAAAAAGTTTAAGTTACCGTCGCTCTCATAATGGTTGCCCGTGCCGTATCCTCCACTAAATTTTCCAAAATAGCCCACCTCTCTTCCTTTTTTTAGTTTGATGTTTATTTCAGTAGTTGAATCTGTTAGTTTTTTAGGGTCCTTGTCCTTTTGATAAACCTGAATTTTATCAACAACATTTTTAGGGATATTTTGTGTAGCCACACGGGCATCGCCTCCAAAAAAAGGCTTTCCGTTCACCAACACACTTTTTACCTCCCTGCCATTTACGGTAATTGTCCCATCTGCCCAAATAGTTATCCCTGGCAATACGCGCAACAAATCTTCCGTTTGTGCATTTGGGTCAAGCTTAAAGGCATCTGCATAAAATTCAAGGGTATCGCCTTTCATACGCACAGGAGGAGGTGTATAGGTCACGGTTACTTCTTTCAACTCATTAGAAGAAAAAGTTAGGTTCACATGTCCGATATCCAAGTCTTTTTTTGAAGACGGAATAAGAAACCTTTTTTCGGAGCTTTTATAACCTATAAAACTGGCTACCATTTTTAGTGGGATAGCTGTGGGCAATCCTTTAAAAGAGAACTCACCATAGTTGTTTGTTAAACTATAGCCAATCAATTCCGCATCTTTAATACTATAGATGGCCACTGTGGCTGCGCGTAACACGGTGGTATGTGTAGAGTCCCACACGATACCGCGTATGGTACCAACCCAGGTAGAATCCTTTTTTTGGGCGAAAGAATTACTGACCGACAAAATAGCAAGACATGCCAACAATAAACAATATGTACTTTTTTTCAATTAGGGCCTGTTTAAATTTTGTTCGATTTATTTTCTATGCTTCTTTTATCCTTTAAAAACATGCAATTCCCATACTTTTTGTATCCGTATAAAATGTATTGTAAAAACAAAATTTATATGCTTAAAAGAAGTATTATATATTTAAACAAGCTCTTAAAGTGCCGGCTTAAATTTTATTTGCACCAAAACAGGGTTACCTTTTAAATTGCTTTTATTGCTAAAATACTTTAATAGCGATAGGGGATACTGAGGATGCTTGTTTTTGGAAGCTTCCATCCGGTAAAAAAGCACCAGTGAAGAATAGGAGGTATAAAAACTATCACCGTCAAACTGCATAATGCCTCGGTTGGTAAAATCTAAACCGCCCACCTCCGCATCGGTAACAGGAAGAAAATAACTGCTGGCATCTGATACAATTTTGTTGATACAGATCAGGCTTTGGGAATGGATATTATAAATGTAGGAAAGATTTGAAAAATTATCAGTAAGTGCCTTAAAAAAAAGATAATCCCCTGATTTATAAAAATTCCCCACCTTGTATATTAAATCCCTGTTTCCCTTGAGATATTTTTGCCTCTTGCCATTAAATGAAGTATCTGTCCTGAAATTTTTTGGCAAACTTACCTGTAGCGGAAATATAAATTGATAAGCCGCATGCAGTGTATGGGGCGTAAGCCTGTAGATGTTGTAATCATATTCGCGTGTATAATAGATTGCACTGTCAATACTGCTGTAATCGGGATAGAAATCTATATGGGATTGACTGCCCTCGGAATCATCATATTTTACATTTGTGGCGTAAGGCAGGTATTTTTGTTTAAGCTTGCCCTCCTCCAGCACCATCAGTTCATAACCGATATTGTCAGTTTTTGGGAAAGGCCACTGTGGGCTATAAGAATAATGGCCGGAGAATTTGCCTCCCAGGCTGGTTTCGGTACCGAAATACTGGTCTATGCTGCTCTTATGACGGGTTACTAATTTCCCATCCAAATCAAAAAAGAAGACATCAAAGGCGTAATTAATTTTAATCAGGTTTGTTTGTTTGTCAAACTTAAAACTGTAAAAATTTGGATGCTGGGGATAAATTTTCTGGCCTTCTATTTTAGCATGAAACTTCCCTTGCTTAGTAAAAATGAGTATGGATTGGGTATCGGTGTTATCCAAAATGATATAATATTTATCGGTTATCTCCAACTGGTCAATATTACCGAACGCGCTTTCCGCTGTACTTTCAAAAGGAATAAAATTTACTTTTTCTATGTATTGGGAAACCGTGCCACCCATGGCAGCAGAAGGGTTGACCCTGATTTTTTCGGTCGCTGGTTCTTTTTGGGCAGATACAATTTGCGAAATGGAAAAGCAAAAGCACAATAAAACTATCCGAAAAGTAGGCAGCCCACAAAAAACTATATCATATATTTTCTTTTTCAACTACAGGTTTTTTTTAAATTGTATTTGCACTAAGACAGGATTTCCTTTTCGGTTTTTCTCATTGCTCAAATATGTAGCAAGCATGGGAGGATACTGTGGATGCTTATTTTTGGAGGCTTCCATCCGATAAAAAAGTATCAGTGAAGAATAGGAGGTATAAAAACTAGTGCCATCAAAATTTATAATGCCATGGTCCAAAAAATCTACACCTCCTACCTCTGCATCCGTAATAGGTAAAAAATTAGAAGTGGCGTCTGATACGATCTTGTTTATACAGATAAGTTTTTGTGATAGGGTATTGTAAATGTAAGAAAGGTATGAAAAATCACTATTAACTGTTCTAAAAAAAAGATAATTGCCTGTTTTATAAAAATTGCCCAGCCTTTGTATAACAGCTTTATTTTCTTTGAGGTATAAGCTTCTTTTCTTATTAAAAGCGGAATCTGTTAGAAAATTCGGAGGCAGGCTATTCTGTAGGGGGAATATAAATTGATAGGCAGTCTGCAGGGTATGAGGCGTAAGTTTGTAAATGTTGTAGTCGCACCTGCGCAGGTAATATACAGTGCTGTCATTACTACCGGCAGGGTTGGGGTAGAAATCTGCATGTGATAAAGATGCTCGGTAAAGATCATCATCACCATCATATTTCTGGTTAAAATTGTAAGGCATATATTTTTGTATCAGCTTCCCTTTTTCCAATACCATTAGTTCGGCAGCAGTTGTGTCTTTCTTGTAAGGCATAGTTGGGTTATATCTATAATAAGCCGCATGTGTGTCCCCTAAACTAATTTTAGTACCCCACCATTCTTTCCGCCAATCCTTGATAATTATTTTATTTGCTAATTTTGCATCCAAATCAAAAAAATATATATTATCCCTATAATTCATTTCTATCAGGTTTGTTTTTTTATCGAAGTTGAAATTGTAAACAATAGGATCCTGAGGATGAATTTTCTTCCCCTCTAGTTTAGCATGAAACTTCCCTTGTTTAGTAAAAATCAGTACCGTTCTAGTTTCACTATCCAAAATAATAAAATAATTATCGGTTACTTCCAGCTGGTCAATGTTTCCGAAAGTGCTTTCCGCTGTACTTTCAAAAGGAATAAAATTTACTTTTTCTATGTATTGGGAAACAGTACCGCCCATAGCGGCAGAAGGGTTGATCCTTATTTTTTCGGCCGCTGGTTCATTTTGGGCAAATACAATTTGCGAAATAGAAAAGCAAAAGCACAATAAAAGCAGCCGAAAAGTAGGTAGCCCACAAAAAACCATATCATATATTTTCTTTTTCAACTACAGGTTGGTTTTGAATTTTATTTGCACCAAAACAGGATTGCCTTTTAAATTGCTTTTATTGCTAAAATATTTTAATAGAGAGGGAGGATACTGTGGATGCTTATTTTTGGAGGCTTCCATCCGGTAAAAAAGTATCAGTGAAGAATAGGAGGAATAAAAACTATCCCCGTCAAATTGTATAATACCTCGGTTGGTAAAATCTAACCCGCCGACCTCCGCATCGGTAATAGGAAGAAAGTAACTACTGGCATCTGATACAATTTTGTTGATACAGATCAGGCTTTGTGAGCGGGTATTATAGATATAGGAAAGATTTGAAAAATCACCAGCTATCGCTTTGAAAAAAAGACAATCATTTGATTTGTAGAAATTCCCAAGTTTGTATATAGCCTCTTTTTTTTCCGTGATATATTTTCTTCTCTTGCCATTAAATAAAGTATCTGTTCTGAAATTGTTTGGCAAACTTACCTGAAGCGGAAATATAAATTGATAAGCGGCATGTATTGTATGGGGCGTAAGCCTGTAGATGTTGTAATCATATTCACGCGAAAAATATACTGCGCTGTCAATACTACTATAATCCGGATAAAAGTCTGTATGAACCTGACTTCCTTGAGAGTCATTATACTTTACGTTTAGGCCGTAAGGCAAATATTTTTGTTTAAGCTTACCTTCCTCCAGCACCATCAGTTCATAACCGATACTGTCACCTTTTGAAAAGCGTTTCCACGGATTATAAAAATAATGTCCGGAGAATTTATTTCCTAAACTGGTTTCAACGCCAAAATATTGGTTTGGGCTGCTCTTATAATGGCTTACTAATTTCCCATCCAAATCAAAAAAGAAGACATCAAAGAGGTAATTAATTTTAATCAGGTTTGTTTGTTTATCAAAGTTAAAACTGTAAAAATTAGGGTTCTGAGGATTAATTTTCTGGCCTTCTATTTTAGCATGAAACTGCCCCTGCTTATTAAATATTATTAATGATTTAGTTTCCCTGTCCAAAATAAGATAATATCTATCGGTTATCTCCAACTGGTCAATATTTCCGAATGTGCTTTCCGCTGTACTTTCAAAAGGAATAAAATTTACTTTTTCTATGTATTGGGAAACCGTGCCACCCATGGCAGCAGAAGGGTTGATCCTTATTTTTTCGGCCGCTGGTTCATTTTGGGCAGATACAATTTGCGAAATGAAAAAGCAAAAGCACAATAAAACTATCCGAAAAGTAGGCAGCCCACAAAAAACCATATCATGTATTTTCTTTTTCAACTACAGGTTTTTTTTAAATTGTATTTGCACTAAGACAGGATTTCCTTTTCTGTTTTTCTCATTGCTCAAATATGTAGAAAGCATGGGAGGATACTGTGGATGCTTATTTTTCGTAGCCTCCTTCTGGTGAAAAAGTATCAGTGAAGAATAGGAGGTATAAAAACTATCTCCGTCAAACTGCATAATGCCACGGTTGGTAAAATCTAAACCGCCTACCTCCGCATCGGTAACAGGAAGAAAATAACTGCTGGCATCTGATACAATTTTGTTGATACAGATTAGGTTTTTTGACAGATTGTTATAGATATACGACAGGTTTAAAAAATCATAGTTAATTGCTCTGAAAAGCAGGTTATCGCCTGATTTGAAAAAATTGCCAACCTTAAAAATGGCTTGCGGATTTAATTTGATGAACTTCTGCCTTTTACCGTTGAAAATCGTATCCGCCCTGAAATTAGTCGGCAAACTCAACTGGATGGGGAAAATAAACTGGTAGGCCGCATAGAAGGTATGGGGGGTAAGCTTATAAATATCATAATCATAATCCCGTGTATAATATACCACGCTGTCAGTAGCGACAGGATCTGCCCAGAAATCCATGTGAGACTGACTTCCCCTGGAATCATCGTACCTAATATTTAAGCGGTACGGCAGGTATTTTTTTATTTGCTGACCATTACGTACTACCGTTAGCTCATAAGCATTACTATCCTTTTTTAAAGAAGGCCTTTGTGGAACATAAAAGTAGTATGCGGAGAGCTTCCCCCCCAAGCTGGTTTCAACACCTAAATACTGATTCGGCTCTCTTTTATAATGAAAAACCAGTTTTCCGTTCAAATCAAAAATGAATTCACCTGACAAAAAATTAATCTTGATCAGATTGGTTGATTGATCAAATTTGAAACTGAAAAAATTGGGTTGCTGAGGGTTGACCTTTTTTCCATCGATCTTAACGTGAAATTGCCCTTGCTTGTTAAAAATAAGTATAGATTGGGTTTCGTTATCTAAAATGATATAATATTTATCGGTGATTTCCAGCTGGTCAATATTTCCGAATGTGCTTTCCGCTATACTTTCAAAAGGAATAAAATTTACTTTTTCTATGTATTGAGAAACAGTTCCACCCATGGCAGCAGAAGGGTTGATCCTTATTTTTTCGGTCACTGGTTCTTTTTGGGCATATCCGTGATGAAAAAAAACAAAAGATAGTATGAATATCAAGCCCCACGGCTTCTGGTAATTATTGATCATTATGGTAGCAATCAAGGAATTATTAATAGTTAAAAGGCTCTTAATTTGTAAAAAAGTAAAACAGGATTGTCACTAGGTTTAAGCTTCTTCTTGAATTCAGCCAATTTTGCTGACATGTATGACTCGGATTTGCTAAAGTCTGATGAAGAGAGGACGCTAACAAAATAATTATTAAACGTAGTGATAGGGTACTTGTAAGTATCTGACTGTACCGTGTCTATAGGTAAGCCTTTAAAAGAAAGATCACCACCAACTAACTTATTTGTTTTTTCTGAATAAAAATAACCATAGAGCTCATTTTTATAAGTCGTTATATAATAAATACCGTCGTTGTTACTTAAGATATCTCCTTTGAAAGAGTAATATTGCCCTGTATTAGCTAATTTTATGAAAGCTTTCAAGTTGTCTTTGTGGGTTGCCTTAAGGGTTGAATTTATATCCGCCCCAGGATAATGAACTACTACACGAGGATAAATACTCAGAGGTTTACCTATTATCTGATAAACAGTATCGCAAAACTCAGGGGTGTAGAAAAGCTTTTCATTGCTATTGGTTATGGATGGGTCGGTATTGATACCATAATTAACATTTGGCCGCATCTGTTTAACCGCTGCAGTTGCTGTATAAGCTATGCGGGTGTCTTTTTGACCAATATAAATAGTTGACTTACCCAGAGCTGGGATGTGATCATTGCCGCCCATTGAATTTAAATAAACAAACAGATCCGTGTGGTGTAAATTGGCGAAGCTCTCAAAATATAGATATTCCTTAGTGCTGTTTTTAAAATTGCCATCTTTGTCGAAATAGTACATTTTACTTTTGTTCGGGTCGTGCAAAATAACCTCGTCCCGGCTGTAATCATAGGCTACATCCAAAAAATTTGAAATCATCACTTTCTTATTAGTGCCCTCTTTAGCCGAAAGTATACTATTGATAAACCGGCCTGCAGAATCAAAAACAAAAACACCCCGAGCAATTTTGAGGTCAACGATGATGATCCGATCCTTAGTCAGTAATATTTTATCAATATTTTCAATCGCCGATTCCGATGTTTTTTCCAATTTAATAAAGTGAGTATCCTTTAAGTTCCTATTGTAGTCAAAACTCATGCTACCAGCAACCGGAATATTAATATTTAGCACTTTTACATCGGTTTTTCCGGGTACCGATTTGATGTTGTTGATATCGATCACTTTTTTAAACCCTTTGTACTGATACCTATTTATGGGGGCATTACAGGCAGCAACAATCAATGAGATGCTTATCAAAAAAAATGCAGTTTTTAATATTTTGGTCATGTTTAGGGTTTTAATTTCGGTTATTCAAAATAGAGGTGCTATTATTATACAAAGCAGAAAGATTAGGCAGTGCTTTTTCAGGGATGAAAAACCGTGTTGTTTGCAACATGCTGTCGGCCTCAAAAATATATGGCATATTGAGATTGCCAACTCTGGTATTTCTTAAATAAGATGGCTTTAGGTTATAAGTGGGAATGGACTGTAAACTATATCCCTTTAACGTTAAGAACATTTTGTAACTTTTTTCAAACGATCCCAGGATCATCACATTTCCTTTGCCTATTTTAGCCGATAGTTTTTTTACGTAGGGCAAATATTTTTCAACGCAGTCAAAACAATTCGTTTCATCAAAATGAAAGATGAGTTTTCTGGTTTTAACCAATTGCTCCAGTTTAAAACTGTGATTGTTGCTATCCGTAACGATCATTTCTTTATGAAGTGGCACGATGATATTATTCCCGTAATTGAATATGTACTCATATACCTGGCTCATTTTTACGGAATCAAATTTTGCCTGTAGATCCTGCTGTTCTTTAGATCGCCTGATTTGTTGGTATTGAATCAGGTATATCGTAAGCAGTGAAAAGAAAAGTAGAGGAAATACAAAGAGGAGGATGTTTTTTATTTTTTCCATTTACTGGAGATTTAGTGATTATGGTAATTAAAGGTTTACTGTATTTAATGAAAAATACCCGGTTTTTTCGCTATACAAAACCAACAATTACCACCGAGGTGGTAATTGTTGGTAGCAAAAGTATTATTGACACGCATTTATACCAGTTACGTTACTACATAACACCATGGCTAGGGGACCAGTACACCGTGTTTCCTTAGCCCAATGTGCTTGTATACTACCGGTGGAGGAGCTAGAATTAACATACCCGCCGGCAACACTAGCACTTACAGATCCGTTCGGGGCAGTTACAGTTCCTGCGGCTCCCGCCGTTCCATTCCCATTGTAACCAGTAGTATAGGTAATTGTACCACAATAAATGTCAGTCTCTTTAGGAGTGTTAAACCAGCTGCTACTTGATGTACCGCCGCCGGAAGTACCCGAATAATCTGTTGTAGAAAGTGAACTCGCCCATACTGCCCCCTCCAGGTTATTGGTTTTAATACCATAAAAGCTAAACATAGCCCCGTACAAATTAGTTACAAGGGCGAAAATGATTAACCCAACTGCGGAAATTTTTAATAGTTTTTTCATGATTGATTTTGTTTGATGATAGAAAATAAGATTTAATAATGTTTAATAAAGAGTATTATCGAGGTAAGTTGATAGTTTGGCTTGAAAGGCCTCACCAATGTTGCAGATAAAATTTCATGGCTTATGTTATTAATAAAATTATATTGGACTCTTGTTTTTTCTTAACCATTCATTATAATCGCTTCTGCTCCTGATAGCCTGTTTCAGTTCTTTTTTTAGTGTAGCAGAGTTGTGCCATACTTTACAGCGTTGGTTTGCATAAGTACCTAAGCAAAAAAGGTACATAAGGCTACCGCCAAGTAATAAATGCCGGAAACTGTTTTTCCTTTGCAAGGCTGCATCCAAAACATAAGCTATCAAAAAGAAAATGCCTGCTGATGGTAAGTAAACATAACGGTCTGCAATAATTGCATACCGGGATGTAGGAATGATATTGGATACAATACTTATCTGAATAAGAAAAAAGCCTATTCCAAACAGTACCCATCGCTTACTCCAAAACTTCCAAAAGCCTGTGGCTACGCACAGTAGTACAACAGGATAGAGCCATAAGTAAACAGGCATAGGCTCACCGGGCAGGTTAGGAAAAGGATAAATATAACTTAGCCTTATGGGTAAAATACACTTTATGATATACTCAGTTAGCGTATATGCGGCAAAAACAAAGTTTTGATAAAAAGGATAATGCTTCTGAGATGAAAGTATGCCCTCACCATTATAAGCCTGAGAGTAAAATGTTATAATTGCAAAACAAATGGATAAGCAAAAAAACGGAAGCTTTTCAAACCATACTTTGCTGCTTTGCATATCCCGTTTTAATATAAAATCAAATAGTAATAAGCATACAGGCATGGTTATAGCCTGTTCTTTGGCACCAAAGGAGATCACAAAAAACAAGAGTGTAAGTACATAATGCCAAGATTTTTTACTGACCAGATAACTTGAATAAGCTTGTAGGGCCATTAAATAGAAGAGTGCGAATAATATGCATTTGGAAGCCGCCATCCAGGAAACACTTTCTACCATCAACGGATGGACAGCCATGAGCAGAGAAGTGACCAGCGCTATCCGCATTACCGAGCACTTTTCAAACTGACCGCTTGTCTGGAGTAGTTTTTTTACTAAAAAGAAAAGTAATAGGACATTGGAGATATGAACAAGGAGACTTGCGGTATGAAACCAGAATGCGTTATACCCGAATAGGCTATACAATGTCAGGTAGAAAAATTCGTTAACGGGCGCATATTGCCCATGATAAAACTCTGTTAGTATGGTGACAATGTTTTCGGTGTTAATCCCCCCTTCTGTGTAGTCATTCATTACTACCCACTGGTCGTCCCAGAAAAATTGAAACTGATGCGAGAAAACTGGCCAGAATACCAGGAAACAAATAACGATAAATAAAAAGGGAGCGACTTTTGGAGTTGATAAATTGTAGAATGTTTCGAACGGCCATACAACTTCCTTTTTTTTGACTTTGACAAATGAGAACATATTTAAAATAATGAATAATGTTTAGCGAAGCAGAAAAAATGCCCTGGTATAGGCAATAACAATCCATGCCCATCAGAGCTTATGATTTATAGGCCGTTCCCGGCCAATGAGCTAATTGTCAACCAATCAGCAAATATTTTTTTAAGGGGTCTGCGGGAATTAAGGAGAGTTCACGTTATTTTTCATTTTGTAAGGTTTAGGTTTAATATGACCCATTAAAAAATCAATAAGACAAATTATTTTACTATACTATAAATTAAACTAAACAAGATCAACAGAGAATTATTTCTTAATGATTAAATTTAGATTTAAAAAGTTTATATAAATGAAAAACATATTTACAATTGGCGTTTTAAATTATATTTTTTCAAGCAATAGGTAAAACGTTTTACTAATTAAGGTAAAGAGAAGGCTCAATTTGTGCACGTCGAATTATTTCAAAGCGAAAATTTGATGTTACAACAAATGCTGTTTATTCGGTTGTTTTAATAGGTATTTGGTAAAACGGTTTAGTAAAACAATTGTAGGTTAAATTTTTGAAAAGAAAAAATTATTTCGTCTTTTTTTAAAAAAATAAATTCAGCGGATAATTGTAATCTCTTTGGAGTTTGATTTTAATTTGCGAAACCTAAACGATTTGGAGTGATAGTATCAAATATGCGGGCACATATCGTGTCAATTCGGCGTGTTGACCATACTTCTTTTATCACCTAAAAACTCTTTTATTTATACAGCGGCAAAACTTACTTATAAGCTTTTAGGCGATAAAAGAAGCTTTGTTAGTTATTAGTTGAATTAATAATAAATTTTATTTACACAATTGTAGTATCATGATTTTAGGTAGTTGTGCGTTTGCCGTTAATTTAGCTTTAAAGCCAGGAAAACAACACGAAATTTATTTACAGGCAGTTATGTCCGCCATGACATTAGAAATTTTAAAATTGCAAGCCATCACCGCAATATCAACTTAGCAGGAAGAATGATTTGGTTGTTGTTCGCTTCAGATTTAAAAGTAAGTTCGCTCAAAATCAAGTTGATGATATTTTCAGCTATGGCCTCCAATGGCTGCTCTATCGCAGAGATGGGAGGTGTATGAAGTTTAAATACATCCCTGTCGTCATAAGCGACCACTAAAAAATCTTCATTGATCACTTTATTCATCTCCTTAATGGCAATCAAACCACTGATGGCAAGGTAGTTTGTTGAAAATAAGATGGCATCAATAGTTTCAGTATTTAATAAGCTTTTGATTTGGCTGATGGTTTTCGCAGCTTGCTGGCCAAAGGGTACTTTAAGCACCAATTGCTCCTGATATACAAGTTCGTGGTCTCTAATTGCTTTTTTATAGCCGTCAAACCTTTCTACAATCTGCTGCACATCCAGGTCAATTGTTACAAATGCAATATTCTTTTTCCCTCGTTTTATAAAACTTTTTACTGCCTCGTAAGAAGCTTTAATATGGTCTGTTCCTACAAAAGGGATGTTCAGATCCGGAAGGTTTCGGTCAAAAAAGAGGATTGGCTTATTGTCTTTTAATAATCTTGTAACATCTTCAGCAATTCCGGGAGTAGGGGAAATAATATAAGCGTCAACATTTCTGCTTCTGAACATACTGATCAGGTCTTTTGCTTTAGCCGTATCATTGTCTGTACTGGCATAAATTATTTTATAACCTTTTTTATACGCTTTACCTTCGATTAAACGGGCGATACTTGCAAAAAAAGGATTGGAAATATCTTCTACAATTAACCCGATAATCTTGGTATTACCAGTCCTCAAGCTTCTGGCTACTTCGTTAGGCCTGTACCCGCTTTCTTTTATAATTTTTTCAACCGTATCTGTAACGGCGGTACTGATGGCTTTTTCCTTTGCTTTCCCATTTAAAATAAATGAAACGGTAGTGATGGATACATTAGCCTGTTTTGCTATGTCTTTGATGGATAAACGTTTCATTTTGCGGGAAATCTATTTTTACCGAATCTGCCAAGCTAATTAAAAAACAAGCAGACTGTTGAAATTAATTTTCAAGACGGATTACCTTTTAAGGGGTATTGGCAATTTTTGTTTGATTACAAACACTGATTATACAGGCATAAAAGAAGCATGACCGCCAATACTGAACTTGTCGAAGGACCAGATATAAATTTAAACAGGCCATCAATTATAACAAAGATTAAATTAAAGAAACTATGTACAATATATAAGATATAAGTTAACTTACTATTAATAAAATACTTGGCATAAGGGGCAGTAAACTTAACTTCAATTTTACATCTTCTTAATTTTACTTTTGTTAATTCATCGCAAAAAAATATCAATATTTAATTTACACGAATGGCGCACTTTAAAAAAGCTTCTTTTATCCTTGTTTTTTCGATATTCTCGCTTCAACTGTTTGCACAATTACCAGGTGAAATAAAAACAACCAAACAGGTGCTGTTGCCTAACGGCTGGAAACTAAGCCCGGCCGGCCGCGCTTTACAATTAGGGGATTTACCTTTGAACATGCAACTCTCCGCATCGGGCAAATTACTTGCTGTAGCCAACAACGGACAGAGCACGCAAACTGTCCAACTGATAGACCCTCGTACAGAAAAACTTTTGGACGAAAAAATATTGGGCAAATCCTGGTACGGACTTTCTTTTAGCAAGGATGAAAAAAAGTTATACGCATCCGGTGGAAACGACAACTGGATACTTTGCTTTGCGATCAACAACAACAAAATCGGAAACGCAGATACTATAAAATTAGGCGCGCCCTGGCCAAAAAACAAGATCTGTCCAACGGGTATTACGGTAAATAAAACAGGCAACCGTTTATATACCGTAACTAAAGAAGACAGCACTTTGTACGTCATCGATCCTTCTTCCGGCAAAACCATCAACAAAATTAAATTGGCGTCGGAGGCTTACAGTTGTATTTTTTCGCCTGATGAAAAAACACTGTATATTTCTTTATGGGGAAATCACCAGGTTGCTGTTTTTGATGTGGTAAAAGAAGCATTGATAACAACCATCAACACAGGAAGCCACCCTAATGAATTGCTGCTGAATAAAAAAGGAACTGTTTTATTTGTTGCCAATGCCAATGACAACACCGTTTCTGTTATCAACACCGCATCGCATAAACTGATCGAAACACTTTCCACTACTTTATATCCTACTAAACTAACCGGTTCAACCCCAAACGGACTTGCTTTATCAGCAAATGAAACAACCTTGTACATTGCCAATGCCGATAACAATTGCCTTGCTGTTTTTGATGTATCTAAACCCGGCAGCAGCCAAAGCTTAGGTTTTATCCCGGTTGGCTGGTATCCAACCAATGTAAAAACCCTGGGCAGTAAAATTTTGGTGGCCAATGGAAAAGGCTTTACTTCGATGGCCAACCCTTTAGGCCCGCAGCCGGCAAAAAGAACAGACAACAGCGGTTATCAAACAGGTGCCATCAACAGCCGCGAACAATACATCGGCGGTTTGTTTAAAGGCAAGCTTTCTTTTATTGATGAACCAACTTCAGCACAGTTAAAAAGCTACACCAAACAGGTTTATGGCAATACTCCTTTTAACAACCAAAAAGTTGCAACAGCCGATGGCGAAACAGGTAACCCGATCCCACGAAAAGCCGGAGGGAAATCCCCCATAAAACATGTTTTTTATATTATCAAAGAAAACCGCACTTACGACCAGGTTTTGGGCGATATGCCAAAGGGGAACGGTGATACTGCTTTGTGCATCTTCCCAAACAAAGTAACGCCCAACCACCACGCCATTGCCAATGAGTTTGTTCTGCTGGATAATTTTTATGTTGATGCCGAAGTAAGTGCCGACGGCCACAACTGGAGCACTGCTGCTTATGCTACTGATTTTGTAGAGAAAACCTGGCCAACCAGTTACGGCGGCCGCGGTGGCACTTATGATTTTGAGGGAACCCGAAAAATAGCTTATCCGCGCGATGGGTTTATATGGGATTACTGCCAGCGGGCAGGGATCAGTTACCGTACTTATGGCGAATTTGCCGAAGACGGTAAAGCAAACCTTAAATCACTGCAAGGCCATTTTTGTGTGCAGTCCCCAGGTTTTGACCTTGACATAAAAGATACAAAACGTGTAGAAATCTGGGCGCATGATTTTGATTCATTGTTGAATAAAAATGCGGTCCCTCAATTTAACACCATTCGTATTTCCAATGATCATACCAGCGGACAAAGGAAAGGTAAGATCACGCCGACTGCCGCTGTTGCTGATAATGACCTGGCTATTGGCCAGTTTATCGAACACCTTTCTAAAAGCCCGCTTTGGAAAGAATCCGTGGTATTTATTTTGGAAGATGACGCACAAAATGGTCCCGATCATATCGATGCGCACCGTTCCCCTGTTTTTGTGGCCGGCCCTTATGTAAAACGCAATACTGCTTTGCACAACATGTATTCAACGTCAGGTGTATTAAGAACGATAGAATTGATTTTAGGTTTACCGCCCATGAGCCAGTATGATGTGGCAGCAATGCCTTTATTTGAATGTTTTACCAACAAGCCCGATTTCTCCCCGTATCTGGCAAAACCTGCACAAGTGGACCTGGAGCAACGCAACCTGGCAGTAAACGGAAGCAGCAAACGTTCTGAACAATTTAATTTTGCCAAAGAAGATGCCGCGCCGGACCTGGATCTGAACGAAGTGATCTGGAAATCTGTAAAAGGCGAAAAAGCTGTAATGCCGGCACCTAAACGAAGCGCGTTTGTATTGTTGGAGAAGAAAAAGAAAAAAGACAACGACTGATCTCAGGTTTCATTCCTTTAAAAACCCATCTAACCTTTTACAGGATCATCTCTTTTTTAACCGTGTGCATAAAAAAGGTTGCTAAAAGAAGCATCCGTATTTAAAATTGATACAGTATCAGTATAAATGGATTTTCAATTCCGCAATAATTATAAAATATTGCGTGCTTCTTAATTTGTCAGGGTTCATAGTAAAACAACCCAAGTTTTCTTTACGGTTTAATTTGTTTTTTCCTTACTTTAAAATTGTTTGTTCGGCTCATATCTAAAGCATCAAACTTTAATCACAATTTAAGTTTGATTGTATTAAGCTTGTCCTTTTGTTTTCGTTTTAACAACCTAAACAACTGCAATACGTAGTAATGAAACGTATGCGGTTATGCTATTAAAACGACTTAGGGTATCATGATTATTGCTAATGAAAAAGAGCGGGTAAAAGCTTTATACAGCTATCAAATGATGGATACAGATGCCGAAAAGCATTATGATTCTATCACTTATCTTGCTTCTTACATCTGCAAAACTTCCATGTCGGCCATAAATCTCATTGATGAAAACCGGGCATGGATTAAATCTAAATTTGGCTACACTGGTTCTGAAACCCCAAAAGACCTTTCCTTTTGCAAATACACTATATCAACAGAGGATGTTCTGGAAATACCAGATACGCTATTGGACGACCGCGTTAAAAATAACCCCTTTGTTGATTGCCAAAACGGCATACGCTATTACGCTGGCGCCCCCCTTATTAATCCTGAAGGTTATGTTTTAGGATCAATTTGCGTGTTGGACAACAAACCAAACCAGTTGGATGAAGAACAAAAAAAGGCTTTAAAGCTCCTGGCAGATGAAGTGGTTTTACACCTGGAAGCCGCCAAAAAAACACTTAGGTTACGGTTTCTGTTAAAAGAGCAACAGGAATTTCAAGCTTTATTTAACAATTCCAGCGAACTGCATTTTATTTTAAACAAAAATGGTAAAATAAAATTTGTAAACCGTTCTGTAGAACAATTACTCGGATACCTTCCGGAGGAAGTAATCGGACGCAGCATCTGGGGTTTTTGTAATCAGGACGACCGGAAAATTATTTTGAAAACACTTAAAGAATCCTTTGGCCGGGGAGAAAAACAAATTGTTTTAAAAACCATTATGCGCAGCAAAAGTGGCGAAAGCAGGTGGTTTTCATGGTCAAACGTAAATATAGATGGACAATGGTTAATTAACGGACGCGATATTACCGCTCAAATTATCGCCACGCAAGAGCTGGAACAATTATCACTGGTAGCCAGCCATGTAAACAGTGGCGTGGTTATTAATGATGCCAACAATAAAATATTATGGGTAAACAAAGCATTTGAAACCATTACAGGTTATTCTTTAGCAGATGTAAAAGAAAAGAAACTAAGGGATGTAATTACAAGCAAAGAAACCGATGAGCATGATCTGGCTTATGCAGGGATACAATCCAGCAACAAAAATTCTTTTTCTATCGAAATCCTCACTTCCAACAAAGACCTGGAACCTATTTGGCTTTCTGTAATGAATTCCGTGATACTTGATGAAAAGGGCGAAATCAGCAAAAGTGTTGAGATTATTACCGATATAACGGAACGGAAAAAAACTGAACTGGAATTGCAAACACTTTCTGCAGCCGTAGCTCAATCTGAAGTAGGTGTTTTGATCAGAAACGAAAAAGACGAAGTCATTTGGCTGAATGAATCCCTGGAAAGGTTATTAGGATGGAAACTGAAAGAGCTTGAAGGATCGGTTTTAGGAATGAAATTTTTAGTAGGCGAACTAACTGATCTTGATGAGGTTTTAAAGGCTAAAAAAGAGTTTGCCAACTGTAAGCCTTACGATATTGAAGTGCTGCTTTACAAAAAAGACGGAACACCCATTTGGATATCCGTACACAGCAGTCCGTTATTTAATAAGTCTGGCGTATTAGAAAGGCAATTAGGGATATTTATGGACATTACCTTACGTAAAAAAGCCGAACAGGAACTAATCCATACCAGGGAGGAAGCACTGCAACTCAGCCATGCAAAGGAAACTTTTATTTCGGTTATGAGCCACGAAATCCGCACGCCCATCAATGTGGTTATTGGCATGAGCAGGTTGTTGTTGGAAGAAGACCCGGCCGAACATCAGCTTGAGCACATCAACATTTTAAAGTTTTCATCAGAAAACCTGCTTGCTTTAGTAAATGATATCTTAGATTTTACAAAGATTGAAACAGGCAACATGGCACTTGAATCGTTTCCGGTCAACCTAAAAGAACTTGCCCGTCGTACGTTAAACACGTTGAAATTTAAGCTGGAAGACAAAAATTTAAAATTAAAATTATCCGTGGATACCAAAATCCCGGAACATGTACTGGCCGATAGTACGCGCTTGTACCAAATCATGATCAACCTTTTGGGCAATGCAGTTAAATTTACCCGGGAAGGAGAAGTAAAACTTACTTTAACGCTGGAAAAAGAAGATCGGGAAACAGTTACTGTCAAATTTATTGTTTCGGATACCGGCATTGGCATACATCAGGATAAACTAGATTCTATATTTGAAGCTTATACACAAGCCAGTACCGATACCACCCGAAAATACGGAGGTACAGGTTTAGGCTTAACCATCACCAAAAAATTAATAGAACTTCATCAGTCTGACATCAAGGTAAAAAGTAATTTCGGTCATGGTTCTGAATTTAGTTTTAGTGTCCAATTTAAACGTTCAGCTACATATTTTTCATTGATCCCTTCTGATCAGGATCAGGAAGATTGGAAAGCATTGGTATTGGTTGCAGATGATAATGGAATCAATTGTAAACTGGCAAAAAAGGTGCTTTCGAAATGGGGCATTCAAACGGATATTGCGGAAAACGGACAACAAGCGTATGAAATGGTGACACAAAAAAATTACGACTTGGTACTGATGGACCTGCACATGCCAGTGCTCGACGGATTAAAAGCCACAAAAAAAATACGGGTGCTTCAGGATGAAAAATATCAAACACTGCCAATTATTGCTTTAACCGGCAGCGTTTTTGGGATGGATTTAGAAAATTTGCAGGAAGAAGGCTTAACGGATTATTTTTTAAAGCCCTATACCCCTGACGGTCTTTTCCAGAAAATCAAACCGTATTTAAAAAACCTCAGAATAAACGAGCAGACAAAAATTACCGGGTAAATGAAGCATCGGCAGATTCATGAATATTTGAGGGGGGTTATCCGACTGTTTCTAAGAGCAAAGTCAATTTTAGCTTCAATTACATCTGTTTTGTTCAAACCCTATTTTATATGGCCTGTTTTAAATCAAGTCCTGTCCCTTCAATCTATAGTTTGACAAGGATACTTCTTTTAGCCCTATTAAATTGCGTTTTTCCGGCGATGAACTATTAACAATGAACTAATTTCCATCATCGGCTTACTGTTTTTTATTCGATAAAAGAAGCATTTAAAATATACAGAACAAAAATTTAAACAGGCCCTAAAATTTTCACTAAATATTACGGCATAAAAAAAGCTTCCGCAACTGCAAGAGGGCACTGAAAAGGTCCTTTAAGATTAAAGGATAAAAAAAGGAGTGGAAAGCATAGTTTTTCTGCTCCTTTTTTGGTATCTTGAAGAGGTAATCAGAAGGCTTTTTAGATGTTAGTTCAACAACAACAAATCAAAATCAGTGCGTTTTCTGGGTTATATGACCTGATCGTCCCCAAAGACAATATTCTTCGCAGGATCAATGATTTAATCGATTTTACTTTTATCCACGAAGAACTGGTGGACAAATATTGTCCCAATAATGGACGTGCAGCTGAAAGCCCCATACGCATGTTTAAATATTTGTTGTTGAAAACGGTTTATACTGTATCGGACGTTGATGTCGTTGAGCGTTCGCGATATGACATGTCTTTCAAATATTTCCTCGACATGTCGCCCGAGGAGGACGTTATCAATCCCAGTTCGTTGACAAAGTTCAGAAAATTACGGTTGAAGGATACCGGCCTGTTAAACCTGCTGATCGGCAAAACCGTATCCATTGCCATTGAAAAGGGTATTGTCCGCTCCAGGTCCATTATTGTTGATGCAACACATTCTTTGTCAAGATCAAATCCATATCCGGCATTGGAGGTATTGAGAGGGCGTTCAAAACCGCTTCGAAAAGCAGCTTATGCAGTAGATGAGGGCATGAAAGACCGTATGCCCGAAAAGAACGCTTCCGATGACCTGGAAAAGGAGCTGGCTTATTGCAGGGGACTTGAGAAGTATATTGAATCGGACCAAACGTTAAGTTTGGTCCCAGCGGTCAAAGAAAAACTGAACCTGCTGAAGGAAACGGTAGAAGATACGCAGGAAAACCACATCCTTTCCAAAGACAGGGATGCCAGGACCGGCCATAAATCAGCCGATAGCCCGTTCTTTGGCTACAAGGCCCATCTGGCCATGACAGAGGAACGTATTGTTACCGCCGCCATAGTTGCCTCCGGAGAAAAAGGTGATGGCCCGGAGCTTCCCAAGCTTTTGGAGATCAGCCAAAATAATGGTATCAAAGTAGATACGGTTATCGGCGATTCGGCTTGTTCAGGGAAAGAAAACCTTGACTCAACAGGTAGGCAGGATATAAAAGTTGTGGCAAAGCTAAACCCATCGATAGCCCAGGGCTCCAGAAAGGACGAAGACAGGTTTGGTTACAATAAAGATGCGGATATGTTTGTATGCCCTGCGGGGCATCTGGCTATCCGCAGGGCGCGCCAAGGGAAAAAGAACAGGGGGGAAAACCAGGCAGACACGTATTATTTTGACGTTGAAAAATGTAAGACATGCCCATTAAGGGAAAATTGCTATAAAGCCGGGGCAAAGGCCAAGACCTATTCTGTAACAATAAAATCAGACTTGCACCGGCAGCAGATGGCTTTTCAGGAAACGGATGATTATAAAGAAAAAACAGGGCACCGTTATAAGGTTGAGGCAAAAAACAGTGGGTTAAAAAACGTTCATGGCCATGGGCGGGCAACATCCTATGGGATCACAAATATGCAAATGCAAGGGGCATTGGCGATTTTCACAGTTAATCTTAAGAGAATCATTAAATTAACCAACTAAGTCTGTAAATCGAAGAAAAACAGACTGAAATACCGACACTTTCCTGTTTAGCAAAGCAAGCCGTCCCCAATAATCTCTTCAAAATGCATGGGTAATAAAAAAGCGATCAAGTAAAAACACCTTTTACTTGATCGCTTTAATGTTGCTAATAAAACAGAAGCTTTTTCAGTGCCCTCAACTGCAATGGGAAGCTTTTTTTGAAATGAAATTATAAAAACTTAACTTCTTTAGGGTTTGCGTTCTGGAACGTCCTGCCGTACGGGGCGTTGTTCCCGTTGTTGTTGCTGGCTGCGTTGTTGATCCTGGTTTTGCTGCATCTGTTGCTGGCGTTGCTGCATTTGCTGCTGACGTTGGTTTTGCTGCATTTGAATTTGCTGCTGCTGGCTGC
>JAABUT010000355.1_pt1 | contig 79105 bp, 68 predicted proteins | sample 5559281 | NCBI WGS metagenome assembly JAABUT01 (sample SAMN10711880, study PRJNA513359) | rock metagenome | isolation source: Antarctica rocks | place: Antarctica: Victoria Land, Ricker Hills nord | collected 2016-01-04 | reverse complement strand
TTTCAGATTCGTTTTTTTGACGACAGCATCTTTCGCATTTCAATGAACTCATTATTTCATCAAAGTTTTGATTTTGCGCATATTCTCTGTTTAAATACGAATAATTTCACTGTATTCTTGATGCATTCAATCAAATAAATGACTTTTACTTCTAAACTTGTGATTCTTTGCATCTTGACTATCATTTTGTCTTTCGTCTTTTGCAAGTGCTCATCAAAGTCTTTTCAGTTGGCTTTTTGCAGATTGTATGATGCGTTCAGTGAATTTTCGACCAACTTCACTTTTTTTGTAACTATTGTAAATAGAATTACTTCATGATCGAATTCTGTGTTTGCATTCTCATTTATATGTTAATTCTTGATGTGATTGCTCATACTCTTTGATGCAAATGCTAAATCAAGTATCAAGCTTGATTGACTCAAATAGCTCTAATATTTGTTTATATCAGAAGTGTTAATCAGATTGCATTTATGTAAATTTACTCACTTTATTAATGCTTTCATTCTAATAAAGTTTGAAATTTTTGCGTTTCATCAGCTATGATGTGCATTAAAGTCTTTGATGATACTAACTTTTTGCTCAGAATTTAGCATAACTTTTGCTAATTCTCGCTCAATCATGTATAATTGCTCATTATCTGTGTTTTGTAATTTTTCGTTGTAGATATTGAACAATAAAATTCTCTTCTGAACTTTATTGTTCGCTATTGATATTGCTTGCATATCTTCGCTATTGACTATGTCTGATCTTGATGTGCATGTAAATTTCTTTGCATTTTTCGTAACAAATATCAGTACTTTGACATAAGTATTCTGAACATTTGATTTAATGCAGATAAACGATGAATGCGAAATTGTTATATTCTCATCTCTCATTCATGATTCTTGTAGTATAACAATATTTGTCTTGTTTTTCACAAATTTCATGCATGCATGTATAATTTGCGTTGATCTTGCACAATTGTGCTGTAGAATTTGAATATTCAACGTGTTTGCAAAGTTTTCATCATTTGCGTTGTTTTGTGACATTTCAACTGTACTACTCATTACAATTTCATGACTAGATAATCTTTTTGTGAGCTAATAGACTGAGCTGTCTGATATGTTTTGCACATTGCGCTATTTGCGAAATGTGCATTTTGACAGTTGCAACATCTAAAAATCATGTGATTGCTCATCTTTGCACGTAGATAATTAACATTTATGATTTCAGATTTGATGATTTCGCTTGCAGTACAAGCATCTTGATGATCTGTTGCATTTGTTTTACAAATGTTTAAATGTTTGACATTTTTGACATTGATCATTTGATTGATAGTCTTGATATTCGACTGTTCAATATGTTGATTTCACAGTTAAGAGTCGTTTTTTCAGATGTCTTTGTGCTTCTGCTTCGATTTTGAACGTCAGTATCGTTGAAGCATGATTCTTTCTTGCTTTATTTTCATCTTTTGATAATCATATTGAATTGATTATCAGCTTCAATTCAGAATTGTACTTCTCTAGCTCGATTCTTAGATATTTCATTTCAATCTTCATGTTAAAAATTTCAATTTTCAGACTGTGTATGACTATTTTGTGTCATTTCTCATCTTTCTTAATGCTTTTAACATCAAAAACATGCTTTCATATTGCTCTTTGTGCTAGTAAGACGTCAACGATGTATTTTTTCAAGATCATCAAAGCAATGTTTTTTCTCTTTAGCGTTTTGACTATCGTGACGATTCTTAGATCGATTTTCGCCTTTTTCAATGTATTATTCATTGAATCTCACATTTTCATCATCTTCAACATTCAGTTCTCATTTTTGAGATTGACAATGAGTCTTCTTTTGCAATACAATATTTCTTGTGATTTTGACGAGAATTTATTGATAATCAGATTTCATTCGCCTACATTTGCATTCAGATTTGCATTTGTGTTTGCATTTGCATTTGCATCTGTGACTTGAGCTGCTTTTTGCACATATGTGAGCTTCTGCGTTGGTTTTTGCGAATTTTGCATGACTTGCAACGTTTGCGAAACCTGCGTCTTCTGTGAGATTTGCGAAATCTCTGTCATTTGCTTTGCATTGATTTTCTTTTTGATGTTTTCAGCATTTTGTTGAATCAATTGTAGAATGATCTTCAGTTTGTTGTTTATTTAACTTTGAAGTCGATCAATTTGCTTCTGAATTGAGTTTTTTATGCTTTCGTTGCATGCTCTTTGAATGTAAATTAAGCTATGACTTATAATCTCTTTCTGTTCTGATATTGCTTGTCTTAGCTGATTGACTGCAAATTCAATTCTTTCACGCAGTCTCTTTATCTGCATCTTTTTAGAGATGACATTGTAGCACTTGCTTGTACTAACTTCGATGCTAGCTTCTTTTTGCGAACTTTTCATCGCTTTTCGCTTTTTCATTTCTTTGAATTTCACAATCGCTTATGTTTGCTCTTTTTGCTGCGAATTCACATTTCACAGATTGATTGTATTCTTGTTGTTATGTGCATTTGCATGTGAATTTAGCATCAATGCATCAAGTGAACTAAACATGTATTGCGTTTTTCTATTTGCTGATGTGAGCGATTTTTGTTGACTGTGAAACAAATCAACAATGTTGTTCTGCAGTTGTTTGATTGTTGACAAACTCATGCTAAGTTCATCTCATAGATTTATTTCAATCTCTAATGTTGACTTTTTGATTTCTATCATCGACGTTTTGAGTTCTGACGCTGAGCTATTGCTTCTACTGAGTTTCGCGTTACTATTCGCGAAACGAGACGAAGAAGAGTGCATAAAGCGACTCTTTATATTTCTTTTCATAGAGGGTTTTTTCGAGCTTTAAGCTTCAAGCTTCTAGAAAATTCACTTGACATCACTTAAATATTTCTTTAATCTCTTACTCAAAGCGTTTCACATAAACAGTAACTCTAGTGTAAAGATCTTTCAATTTCTATCTTGAAATCTGCAATAGATCATCTTCTATTATCGACTTATGTCAGATGAAAATGATATAAATTTAGTCTGCAAAAGCCTAGATTACTCTTTTTGATAGAAAATGCTTGACACAATTGCTTTATATCTCATGTATTGAGATAGTCGCGTTATCTCGCTCAGAATAGTAACGACTGATCTCGACTTATTGTCTTGCACATCAAGAAAAGATAAAACAGATAGTGATTTAATAAGAAATACTGTACTTCTCTGAAACAACATTGTTCTCTATGCAATCTTCAAGCACAAAAGAGTTCAATTTCGATTTTTGCATCAGTATGCAGTCTTCTGTGCTGTTCTAAAGTCGATTGATGACTTGTTCTTTTCATGTGAGTTTGCTCTTTGATTTATCAATCAAATTATTGTTTGACTTGATGATTCTTTCTTCTGCGTTGATGAACTCTCGTTTCGTCGTCGATTTTGATCTGCGTAAGCGCGAAAAATTTCAATTTTCGATTTTTGACTTGCGATGCAATCATCTGTGAAGTTATTGAGTCGAATGAGAGCTTGTTTTGATTGTACAATTGTGCTCTATAACTTGTCGATCAATTTGATATATCATATGCTTCGATAGATTGCTGTCGTCAGTTTTTTATGATCTATGAAATATATTGACAATGAGTCTTTACGAAATAATCTACTTCTATTCAGAAAATTTGCAAGAAATTCTTTGAATTACTTTCATCAAAACACACATTCAAATTTACTTAAATTTACTAAATCAATCACTTAAATCAAATTTATTTATTTATCTTTCTCACAATGACATGCAATCAGCGATGAAACTCATCTGTACATGATGCTGACTACGAATTTACTGTCTAGCTACAGTAGAGTCTAGAGATTATCAAAAGTTTGAATGACATCGAGACACTGCGTGATGATGAAGCGCTGTGCGTTGATCATGTGCAAAGTTTTCGCGATCACGCAGACTTTGATAATCTTAATGTGCATGCTACAAAGCAATCTGCATGCAGATGAGAAAGTCAAATAGAACGCAGAACTATGAGAAAAATCACTTATGAAAATCATTCAATTCAGTATCTCATCGTCATGATGACAAGAACTGAGACAGAACACTTTCATGTTTGATCTGTTGAGAGTGATTAGCAGAAAGAACTTGAATCACAAACATTTTTTAAATTTACATGCTAACTATGTATAGATCTTGTTAAGACTGCGTATCTGTTACTACGACATAAGCAACTCATGAGACTCATTAAGTTTAACATGAGCAAACTCAAGAATCTCATTAATATCATTTAACAGACGTTCAAACACAGACATTTTATACATGAGCAAAATGCTGACAAGAAGACTTCATTAAAAGAAGAGAAACATAAGCAAGTTAATAAAGAATGATTGAACTACGCTGTCTGATTAAAAGTGTAGCATACAAACATTTCTGCAAGACATAATCAATCTGCATGAGAAAGATCTTTACAGATAATGCAAAACAGATGAGTTGCACATTTAACAAGCGAAGTGAGCATCTGCGAAGCATGATATACAATGACAATGATTGTTGATCTCAAGAATCTCATTTCTTCACTGAGCTTTGACTCTTAAATGTCTTGATAATAGAATCAATCTCTAGTCAAAGACATCGTCTATATAGCTCAAGAGAACAGTAATATTTATCAATGTGATTAAAGAAGAAATCGACTGCAATATGCATGCATATCGCAGATGAAATGTTTGCAACTCATGCTTAAGAAGTAAACTGTTGAAATCTGAGCAGTGAAAGATCTTATTCATCTTGAACTGTGAATCTGTTACAAGAAAACTCTTTGAGTAACTTCTTGAGTCTAAGAAGAAAATCAGCATAAAGATTGTGCTCTATGTATGTTGCATGCAATGTATACAACATATTTTTGATAGACTGAAAATGAAACATGACTATTTCAAGAGCTATTTGCATTGATTATCAAAGAATGATTTGAACAAATGTTATGAAATATGCAATGCAAGACAAACGTTGAAGCATTTACTGCTGAACTGCAGACATTATAGAGCAGAGCAGATAAAGCTTAAGAAAAAAAGCTCAGCTCAAAAACACAGACATTATATTAACATTGTTCATCATCAAAATTGAAAGAATTGCAACATTAAAGTATTTGAAAAATACTTGAATTGCAACGAGAAAATGACTATTAGAAACGAAAGAGTAGAACGTGAAGAATGCAAAGAAACAAAGAAAAACTAAAGTATAATGATGAGAATTGAGCGAGAGTGCTTGTATGCACAAACTATTAATGTGATTGATCAACAAAAAAATATAAAGCAGCAACTTTGATTAGATTACATGTAACTTAGCATACATACAGCGTCTAGACAATGTCATAGTCATAGACTGCATGCACTTAATGAAGAAATTAAAAAAAATCACAATGATATGCAACTTTGAATCAGTCAAGTCATGAACAGCTCGTCTGCTTAGAAGCACTGCTAGCAGACACGTTTTCATTATTTCTTTCAATGTCTCAGCTGAATCTCAGAATGTCACTATTTCATGAAACATCAATATAAGTCAACAACTTCGTCAATGAGCTATTGATCAGTCAGATGAGATCATCAAGATGCTGATCGAGCTAAAAGATCAACGAGACATGACTTTGAAACTCAATGAGCAATGAATCAATGTTCAAGTCAATTACATCAAGAGACTTGATGAGCTAGAAATCAATCAAATAACAATAAACATTCAAGAAAAGACTATTGTTGAACTACAAGAGAAAGTCTTAAGTCTAAAAAAGAGACAGCGTTCAATGAATCAATCTTGATCTCGTCAGTCTACTGAATCTCGAGTTTCTATGAAATCTCTACTTCGTCAATCTATTGAGAATCATACTTGACGTGAGTCATTCACTTTATTCAATAATGATCATCACAAGTCTTTCAAGTTTTCAAACTCATCTGTATTCATTGATGAAGATGAATCAACATAAGATAGTTGAAGAATCAAGATGAATAACAAGCTTCAGACAAATGTTGATCACTTCAATAATGAGAATATCTGTATTGTTTATGTGATATCTAGATTAGAAGATGATGCTGCTGAGCACATCTTCGCTCAACGTTGACATGATGCTTTGCATTCTTACATCTTGATCTATGAGCTATTTGAGTATCTGAAAGAAATATACAATGAACTGAATAGAAATCAAAAGTGTCATCATGAGTACAACGCTCTGAGATAAACAGACAAGCTCTTCAACATCTTCTACTTCAACTTTATGAAGCTATTAAGCTATCTAGACTACGATGATTGCATTCTGATGAACAATCTTCAGAATAAGATCAACAATCACTTGCAGAATGCTCTGTCAGTATGCTTCGAAGACTTTGCTTCACTTCATCATCTCAGAATCTTTCTTCAAGATGTGAATAATAAACAGCGAGTCAACTATCAGCTACGCAGTCAGCTTCACACTGTCACTGTCAAAGTCACTATCGTATCTGATAAATGTGTTGCTACTTCATTATCAGTGATGATTTTGATAATCAATTATGTTAAGTCTACTCTTTCTTCTATCTCTGAGTCAGCAAGATCATTTATCATTTGCTATACTTGCAAGACTTCAAGTCATTTGTTCAAGAATTGCTTTCAAAACAAGATCAACACTTCTGCATCTTGTGCATTCATCTCTCGTCTACATGAAATCATCATTTCGAAGAATAAGAAGAATGAGAAAATGTCTTCTTTCAAAGATAGCGAGGCAAAAAACTAGAGACTTTCATCAAAGACGCGATGAAAGAGATGTTAATTTCTTCAATGATAAGCATATCAGATGATTCTTTTGCTTCTGAATCTTTGACTACTGAATATGTACTTTCTAGCAATGAAATTAGTTACTCATTGAAGTCATTGATAGACATCAAAGCTGTTGACTATTTGTTCATTAATGAAGTGATCGCGCAGATTGTTTGTGATCAGTTGCAAATCAAGCTTCTGACTTTGATCAAAGTGAAGTCAATTCAAGAATTCAATGATCACTATGCTAAGAAACTCATTACTCATGCTATTTATTTGAATCTGACTGTTTAAGATCATATGATTGACACAGCTTTTATGTTAATTACTTGATTAGATCAACATTAAATGATTCTTGAAAAAATCTGAATGAACAAAATTGATCTAGTAATTGATATGCAAATTGATTTTCTTCAATTTTCGAATTTCACTCTCAATTCAAAATCAATTGTTCTACTCACAAGCAACAAGACAATCATGAAGCAGAAGAGTTTAACTTCTACTCATATACTGAAGAGATCTTTCACTACATCTCAATTCAGTCTGAAATCACTCTCTTTCAGTCAGTTTAATGAGAAGTCAGTTAAACTAATTGAACAGTTAAAATCGCATGACGCGACTTTAACTAGCGTCAAAAATTCTAAATCAACGTTCAATCTGAATTCATTCTCTTTCAGTTCAATGAACATAGCAATGATAAAGACAGCAACATATAAAATGTTAGTCAAACGATCAAACATCAGAATCTTTGCTGTTATCATCTTGAAAATCGATTGATTCATAACTACAGTTGAAAACAAGTCTGAAGAAGTGAATCTGCATGAGCTTTCTCACGCTGAAGCTCTCGAGCAAGTCAAGATCAAGCTTTTCTCTGAATATCACGACTATCTAGATGTCTTTGATCAAGCAATGATTGATCAGCTATTATTGCATTGTTTCTATGATTACAAAATTGAGTTGATCAATGAGAAAATGTTCTTGCGAAGCAAACTATATCAGATGTTCAATCACAAGCTTCAAAAGATAAAGAAGTATCTGATTGAACATCTGAACAAAGAATTCATTTTCTTCAGCTTTGCATCATACATCTCGCTCATTTTGTTCGCTGAAAAGAAAGACGAAAGTCTGCGTTTCTGCGTTGACTACAGAAAGCTCAATGCTTTGATCAAATGAGATCACTACTCTTTGTTCTTAATGAATGAGACTTTCGCTTGTATACAAGAAAGCAAATATTTGACTTAATTGAACATCATTGTCACGTTCAATAAACTGCAAATGCACTCAGATAACGAAGATCTGACTATCTTTGTTACGAGCGTGCTCAGTCTTCTACTGAAACACGTGTTCTTTGAGCGAGTCTAAGACTCTATCGAGCTTAGCGCTTCCCTTCTCTCTGTACATATAGCCTTCGCATCTCGTAGACCTTGCTCTTTAGCTTTGAATTCTCGTTTACCTGATTTACCCTTCGTTTACCTGTATCTTTATGACTTGCTCTAGGCATGATTCTAACATTATTCAAAGCTTCGTACATATCACACGATAGTGATTTGCTTTCGCTTTCTAGTTGAGCCGATTTTTGCAGCTCTACGATCGAAAGCAGAAGCTCTGCTACTCGCGTGTAGTTGACACGAAGCAGACGAATCGACTTCTCGACTGAGCGCTTGACTGAGCTCGTCATCAAACGAAACAAGCTCTATCGAACGCGATAGACATGAACAGAGAGCTCTATCGAATGCGATAGAAGTGATCAGAGAAGCTCTGCTACGCGTGTAGTAGACAGAATAGAGAGCGCTATTGAATGCAATAGACGCGATCAGAACAAGCTCTGCGAGTGCGAGCGTTGCAGGCTCGAATCGATTCTGAATTAATCAGACTCGATTGATCAGACAGTGAGTCTGCTACAAAGGCGCGTTCGATATTGATCTCGTCATTGAGACGATCAATGAACAGAACAAGCAATGCAACGCGTGTAGTAGGCAGGAATCGAAATAGTGAGCCTGCTACAATGACAAGAGAACGATTGATCTCGTCATCAAGCTCGTCATTCGATAGTGAGTCTGCTTGAACGACATTCGAAATCGAATTCAGCCACGAATCTTTCTTTATTCGCACCTTCTACGATTTACCTCTATTCACGACATTGACGACAACAGCAAGATGATATGTACTGAGAACAGAATGAAACATACACTATATGTCTCAAGACAGAGGATGAAACATATACTATATGCCTGAAATCACGAAGATATGAGCTGAAACTCGTTCATTGTTGAATATTTGAAGCTGAATAGAAAGAGTCTGCTTGAATGACAAGAATAGTGAGTCTGCTTCAATGACACGTTCGATAGTGAGTCTGCTACAAAGGCACGAATCGACCCTCGATCGATCAGACTCGATTGATCAGAAGTGAGTCTGCTACAAAGACAGATAACGATTAATCTCGTCATCGAGCTCGTCACTCGAAGTGAGTCTGCTACAATGACAAGTCGATAGTTGATCTCTTAATTGAGTCAGTCATCGAACAGAAGACAAGCTCTATCGAATGCAATAGGCACAAACGAAACAAGTTCTGCGAGTGCGAGCGTTGCAGGCACGAACCAAAAGACAACGATTGATCTCATTGACTGAGCTTGTCACTCGATAGTGAGTCTGCTTGAAAGGCATGAATCAGAAGTGAGTCTGCTTCAATGACATTCAACAAGAAGAAATAGGCTTGAAACGTTTGATGAGCTTGAAACGCTCTATGTCAAGAAGAAATAGACTTGAAACGTCTGATGAAATGAGCTTGAAACGCTCGATGAAATGAGCTTGAAACGCTCAAATAGAACGATAACGGAACGAACAAGAAAGAAAGAAGCTGATTGAAGCAATGAGATCATTGCTTGGCTGAAGGGGAAGAGAGTAATGTTACGAGCGTGCTCAGTCTTCTACTGAAACATGTGTTCTTTGAGCGAGCCTAAGACTTTATTGGGCTTAGCGCTTTTCTTCCCTCTGTACATATAGTCTTCGCATCTCGTAGACCTTGCTCTTTAGCTTTGAATTCTCATTTACCTGATTTACCCTTCGTTTATCTGTATCTCTATGACTTGCTCTAGACATGATTCTAACATTCTTTATCATCTTCTTCGACTCATATAAATATCATGTAATGCTCTTCAAATTAATCAACGAATTGACGTTCTATCAACACTATATGAACAACGTGCTGTTCAAATATCTTCATCAGTTTTATCAGTTTTATCTAGATGACATTATCATCTACAGCAAGATCTTGAAGAAACACAAGCGACATGTATAATTGATCTTGAATAAACTACAAGAAGCTGATCTACAGATAAACATCAATAAATGCAAGTTTCATGTTCAGAAAATCATCTTTTTAAAACTTTTGATATCAATCGAGAGACTTAAGATGAATTCACGAAAGATGCAAGCAGTTGTTGATTGATTTACACTCAATAATCTCACTCAGATGCAGTTCTTCATTAACTTCTGCAACTTCTATCGACACTTCATCAAGAACTTTTCAAAGATTGTTCATTCAATGATTCAACTCACTCAAAAGAAGATCATATTTGAATGAAATGAGATCTGTCAGATCATCTTCAATCATATGAAGAGACGTATGACTGAGACTTTTACACTACGTCACTTTGATCAAACTTGTGAGACTATTCTCGAAATTGACTCATTCAACTACGTCAATAATGAAGTTCTCTCTCAATATGATGACAAAGAAGTACTACATTTAATTGTCTTTTATAGCAAGAACATGTTTTCTGCTGAATGCAACTACAAGATATATGATAAAGAACTTCTGATCATTATTCAAGCATTTGAACACTGACGACTTGAACTGAAGCTAACTGACATTTCTATCAAGATGTTCATTGATCATCAAGCGCTCATCTCATTGATGAAAGATAAAGAGCTGAGCAGAAGTCAGATGCGTTGAGTTTAGAAGCTAGCTGATTTCAACTTCAAGATAATGTATCAATTTGATAAACAGAACATTAAGATCAATGCATTAACTCGTCAAGCTGACTTCATGCCTAGAGATTTCGATGATGAACGTGTTTATTATCAAAGAATTACTATTCTGACATTGAATCAAATGAAGATCGCTGATCTAAAGAAGAATAATGATCAATCAATTTATAGACAAGTTCTTGACGTGAATGAAATCAACAAGAATTGTACATTACTTCGCGAAGCAATAGCAAGAGACGAAGCACAATATGAAGATATTAAATTGAAGAATTGTTGAACTCAGAATGAAATCTTGTTTCATGATAGTCAGTTATGAATTTCGTTCAATGAACTTCTGCAAATGAATCTGATTCGTGAAGTACATGATCAGTCATTGATTGATCATTCTGAAATTCTTAAAACAGTGAAGATCATAAAGCGAAATTACTATTAATCTTCTATGCAAAAAACGACAGATCAATATATTCAAAACTGCTATGTATGTCAACGTTCAAAGACATCAAGAGATAAATCAAATAACTTGCTTCAATCTTTATTTATATCTGAACAGCGATGACAGAACATAGTCATGAACTTCATTATCAATCTATCTGATTCGTACAACTACAACGCTATTCTGACTGTCATCTGCAAATTGTTAAAAGAAAGACATTATATCTTTTGCATCACTGATGATGAAGATATCACAGTTGAAAAGACAGCTGAAATGTTGCTTCAATGAATATATTGAACTCACGATTTATTAAGCTTCATTGTATTTGATTGAGATTCTCAGTTCATCTTCATTCTTTGAAAGTTTCTTTGTAAACAACTGAACATTTCTCTTTAATTGTTCATCATTTATCACTTTCAGATTGACAATCAAAGCGAACAAGTCAATCAGAATGTTGAGCGATATCTTTGATTCTTCTGTTCATATATGCAGAATGACTGATTTAAGTGACTACTCATAATTGAGTTTGTTGACAATAACGTCTTGTCATCAGTCATCTTCTTGATTTTCTTCTTCATGAACAAGAGCTTTCATTCTTCTATGAGCTTCAACTCTGACATCATCAAGTATGAAAGCACTCACGAACGCTTGCAGATTGATCAAGTCAAGAATATATCTGAACAAATGAACAAGACATTGATCTTCGCTCGCGAAGCTTTGATCAAAGCATGAAAACAAATGATGAATCAAGCTAATAAGCATAGAAAGAAAGTCAATTACAAGATTGAATCAAAGATGTTTCTGAATGAATGAAACATCGTTACAGCGAGATCTTTCAAAAAATTGAATGACAAGATGCTTGACTCATTTCAGATCATTGAGTCTGTTGACTCATTCTATAAGTTGAAACTATCAGAGACTATGCATATACATGATGTATTTCATTCAGAGCTTTCTCATTCTGTCGTTGATGACTCTCTGTCTGATCAAAAGAATGAATCTTCGAAGTCAATAATGATAAATGATGAAGACGAATGAGAAATCAATGATATACTGAACTCTCAACGCTATAAAAGACGACTTCAATATCGAGTCAAATGAAAGAGCTATGACAATGATCTCAACTGATATAACGCTGACAACAACAAATTTATGAACGCTCAAGAGATGATTGATGACTTTCATATTAAATATTCAAGAAAAGCGCATTAAGAAACAACATTCATGCGAATATGAATAGTCAAGAAGAGAAAGTAATGTTACGATTTTAGCCTTCGTTTATTCTTCATCTAGTCTTCGTCTGATTTCATTCTAATCAAGTTTAGTGAGAATCTGATTTAAAGATGATGTCATTGAGTCTCTGCATCATATGTGTAAGACGTCAACTCAATCGAGTTTAGCACAGAACTGAGAAACATACATATAAGAATTGAGTTCTTTTCTGTAAATACTTTTCTTTCTTAGCATTTATTTATTAGTTAAATGACACTCATATGACTCGCTCTATGCTGATCTCTAACAGATCAGCTTGTTCATCATTTCAACACTGATTACATGTATTATCAGCAAAATATATCTCTTCTGCTCACTCTTTTTTGTGAGTCACTCAATCTTCTTGATCATCATTTTTAAATGTATGTCTTTATTGATCTTGATGAGCATTTTCATCTCTTTCTTTATGTTTTTAAACATTTCTTTGACTTTAATTTCATGTATTACTACTTCAAAACTGATCTTGCATAAACATGCATTCAATAATATCTTTTTGATTCAAAAATCGTTTTTCTTCAATGTTTTTTTACTGCTTTTCATCTTGACTTAAAATATCAGTAGTTTCAATCATTTCTTCATCATCTTTATGTTTTTGCATGTTGATAATGTCTTGTCGATGTCAACTTCTTTTGCTCATCTCACTATATTTTTCATTGTTATCATCATGATTTTCTTTATTTCTTCTTTTTCTTTGATGAAAATCTTTACTTCAAATTTCTCATAATGATTTTGCACTGATGACAATATATTGATGTTGATTTTTTTTATTTCTTCATTAAGTGCATACAATTTATGACTATGACATTGTCTAGACGCTGTGCATATGTTAAATTACATGTATCTTGATCAAAGTTGTTGCTTTATATCTTCTCATTGATCAATCACATTGATAGTTTGCATAAATAAGCACTTTCAATCAAACATCTTCTTTCTTTCATGCTCTCGTTTTCTCGTCTCTTTGTGTTCTTTTCACTTTATTCTTTCATTCTCAATAGTCATTTTCTTGTTGCAATTTAAGTACTTTTCAAGTACTTTAGCATTACGATTCTTTCAATCTTGATGATAAACAACATCAATATAGTGTTCATGTTTTTGAACTGTGCTTTTGCTTTAAGCTATAACTGTTCTGCTTTATAATGTTTGCAGTTCAGTAGTAAGTGCTTCGACGTTTATCTCATCTTGCATATTTCATAACATTTGTTCGAATTATTCTTTGATAATTGATGCAAATAGCTTTTAAAATATTCATGTCTCAGTTTTAGCTGTATAAACGTTAAAAACGTCAGTCTGTTTATTTTTCGAAATTTCTTTAGTGATCTGTAACTCAGATTCATTCTTGCTGTGTGCTTCTGATACTGATTTTCTTTTTTGATGCTGTTGTTTCATGCAATTAGTCATTGTTCTTTTATCTCTTTGTCTATTTGCTTTTTGATATTGATGTTGAACATAAGATGACTTTCAAATGATGTTGTTAACTTCATGCTCATTCTTTTCGCTCAACTGTCAACATGTTTTTTCTTCTTCATAAACTTTTTTTCAAGTTTGCTTATTATTTTTTTCAGTCTTTTCAACTGATTCTTCATGCGTTGATTGACAGTTGATGCAGCAATGCATTGATGCATCAGCTTTTCTATCATCTCTGTCAAACTTCTCATCTTTCTTCAGAGCATCAACTTGTTGTTTCTACGTTTGTTAAGCTCATAAAGTACTCGCAGCTTGTGTAATTTCTTCTGTATATTTTTCATCTTGATTGAATTCTTCTGCAAGATAATGATAATCATTTCTCATTTACTTGTTGATATCACATCAACAACGTTTCTCATTTGCTCTTGATGATCAGAATGAAGCGCAAGCATTATGTCAATGATGTGCTCTGTCTTTAAATAGTTTAAGTAATTCATTTTCGTGATTTTTTGTTATGTATATTAATATTATTATTACTTTTTTCTAGTCAATTCATTGATTTAATGATTTATCTGATAATGATGCTCAAAGTCAAAAATGTTGCTAATGTAGCTGTTTAAGCTCACAGCAACTGAAGTTGTTAAAGTGATTAGTGAAAAATTTCAAAAAGTTATATTGCTTCTTGTAAATAAATGAAAAACTAAGTTACTTCTTGCAAGTAAATTGAAAACTGAATTGCTGTCATGATAAATTGACTTATAAAGATTAAATCAGAGACTAAAGTCAAAGACTGAGTTGAAAATCAGATTTAAGTTAACTTTGAAACTTTATGACTTTGTCAAGACATTCTTTAAACTACGTCATATCTTTAACTTAATATGTCATAAGTTATGTCATGCTCAACTTAATAATGCTTGATAAACTTTCTATAGTTGATTAATTCTCTTGAATTATTGAGAGCTTCTTAATAATTAACTGTTGAAATCGTGTCTAGAATCTAATCACACTGCAGCGAGATAGTGCATAGCTGAGTAGAATGTTTGATCAATAGAGATAGCTCTAACTAGGAAACTAAGAATACAGAAGAAAGAAGACAGTTTCGAGCTGTATCTATAGTAGAGCGAACAAAGAAACGAAGTAGTTGATTTGCTAGAACTTGAATAAATGAAATGTTTCAGCATATTTTGATTTGAAACATCATTGTTTCTTGTTCACATATCGAAATTTCTAGAGTCTATTGACTAGACTCTATTCAACGTTGACACGCTTCGTAACATTACTCTTTTTTTTTTAAAAGTCATGTCTCTATGACTTGTAATATAGTTCATAGCACTGACGTAGAGCTTGACGCTCGTCTTTCTACCAATCTTTCTATTGATCTTTCAGTTCATCAAAATGTCTATTGTAGTTGACTCACTATGTAGAGATCGACTTGCTCATCGAAGAGGTTGATTCTGATCGTGTCATTAAAGCAGACTCACTAGTTGATGTAGAAACACAAAATAGATCGATTCACTAGAAGAAAATCGACTAGCTCATCAAAGAGATTGATTCTGATCGTGTCATTGAAGCAGACTCACTAGTTGACACAGAAACATGAGGTAGGTCGATTCACTGATAGATAGAGCGATGTGAGTAGATAGATCATCGCATTGACAACGTCTTTGTAACAGACTCACTAGAAGAAAATCGACTAGCTCATCGAAGAGATCAATTCTGATCATGTCATTGAAGCAAACTCACTAGTTGACACAGAAACATGAGATAGGTTGATTCACTGATAGATAGAGTGATGTGAGTAGATAAATCATTGCATTGACAGCGTCTTTGTAGCAGACTCACTAGAAGAAAATCGACTAGCTCATCAAAGAGGTTGATTCTGATCGTGTCATTGAAGCAGACTCACTAGTTGACACAGAAACATGAGATAGATCGATTCACTGATAGATAGAGCGATGTGAGTAGATAGATTATCACATTGACAGCGTCTTTGTAGCAGACTCACTAGAAGAAAATCGACTAACTCATCAAAGAGATTGATTCTGATCGTGTCATTGAAGCAGACTCACTAGTCAACTTGCTCATCAAAGAGATTGATTCTCTGATAGGTAAAGCGATGTGACTAGATCATTGCATTGACGACGTCTTTGTAGCAGACTCACTAAATTGATCTTGGTTTGAATCAAGTTGAATCGAATTTGATGACACAGATTATTTTGACTCAACTGATTCACGAGCTTTTTAAGAAGAGATTGAACAGCTTATTTTCACTCGTCTGCTTCATGAGAATGAGTTGATTCTCTAGCAATTCATGAAGATTCTTTATCATAGATTCTATTAATCGATTTTGAACGAATGCATACTGAATGAGCGGTAAATCTTCTAGCAATTCAATGATTGTATATTCTTGTTGATTCTATGAATTCTCTGATGTTGTTCTTGTCTTTCGAGATTGAATCATCAGGTAAACAAATTTCTTTAAACTCGATTCGTCTGTACAAGTAGCTTGAATGAATAATGAAATCAATATCATGTGATAAACGAATTCTTGGTTTAATGTTGAAATCGTATCTAGAATCTAATCACACTGCAACAAGATAGTGCATAACTGAGTAGAATGTTTGATCAATAGAGATAGCTTTAACTAGAAAACTAAGAATATAGAAGAAAGAAGACAGTTTCGAGCTGTATCTATAGTAGAGCGAACAAAGAGACGAAGTAGTCAATTTGCTAGAACTTGAATAGATGAAATGTTTTAGCATATTTCGATTTGAAACATCGTTGTTTCTTGTTCACATATCGAAATTTCTAGAGTTTATTAACTAGACTCTATTCAACGTCGACACACTTCGTAACATTAACTTTATTATAATATATATTCATTCTGTGTCTGCTTAAAATATCACATTGTCATATCATTCTTATAGACTTCATTTATTCATTTAGTAAACTCAATTATTACAGTTCTAAATATTTTAAACTTTTCTTAAAGATGATGATTTGATATTCAAGCATGATAACAGTAACATGATCATAACAAAGTTGAAATGATGATATCTTAATTTTGCAAAACATCATATCAGAAAATGAATGTTGCATAATAAAATCAGAAAGTGAAGAAGTAGAAGATGAATTCTCTCTTGATATTAATGAACAACTGACATAAGTAATGCTTTAATGCAATGAATTGCAAAAGAAACAGAAGTTAGTAACTATTTAATCAAAGATTGAGATTCTGCAAGTCATTGAAATGATGAAGAAAAGTTGTTAAGCTTTCACTTAAGTTCTTATGAAGAACTTGAACAATTTATGCATTATTTTCATAATGTTGATGATAACAAAATGAAGTCATCATGAAGTTGTTTTGCAGAAGTGAAAATTCTCAATGTTTTTGAAGAAGTATTATAACAAAATCATAAAAGAACATAAAGAGTGAATTCATGATATCAAAATTTTATTTTAAAATACTTCTTAACATTTTAAAAGTGATGAGAAAAAGATTTTATATTGCATGATTTGATTGACAACAAGATTCATTTATAAATAATGTCAACTATAAATCTTTTGATTCTATTTTGTTTCAAATAAAAGTCAGAAAAGTCAAGAGATTTCAATTCAACGCAGTTCAAATGATGTTAGAATGTTGTGTAATCAGAAAAGTTATCATGCAGAATTTTCACTCATGCGATAACACTCTCTTCTAACAATCACAATCAATCTACAAAGAGAATTAATGACATGTCAATGTCAGTAAAAGATGAAAAGATACTATTAGTAAAATAGTTGACTCAGATGAAGAGTCTGAAAGTCATGATTACAAGTGATCAAAGAATTTACAACTCATTGACTATGTTAATATTAAAATGTCTTCATCACATCAACAGTGCTGTTGAGTAATTGATGAAAAGATATCAAATAGAATAAATGAATCAAATGATGAGTCTTGAGTTTATGATTATATATGTTTGAAGAAGTAATAATTCATTGATCACGCTGATATATTGAAGAAACTTGAACTCATTTTTTTTACTTGACGTTAAGTCATACATTTATCTACATGAAAAATTGAAAATGCATGAAAGCAATCAGAATGCATCTTTACTATCAATCAGCTAAGCATTGAACGATTGCAATTGCACATTTATACTAACAATTTATTCAACGTTTACGTGACATAAGTCAAATTAAAAGAAGAAAAGAATTACTCAATACAATCATACTTTATCTTCTCATTATATGCATCTTTCTTTCATCATATATTTCTCTGCTCAATGAATGATAATCATTGAATAAGAGAATGCAGCTTTATGTATGTTACAATCATGAACATCACAAATGCAAAGAAAACATCTTTCATCTTTGAATCAAGAATTGAATCAAAATATCATTGTATAAAATATCATCAATGAAGAGTAAAGCAAAGATGATGCATCATAATTAAACAGTACAGACACTTTCATTAAGAGTTTACTCAAGCATCACATGCTGAATAAAAGTTATAAATTTATTACTTGATAACATAATGTCAAGATCAGTGATGAAACTCATTTGTACGCGATGCTGACTATGAATCTACTGTTTAGCTACAGTAAAGTCTAGAAATTATCAAAAGTTTGAATGATATTGAGATGCTGCATGATGATGAAGCGCTGTGCATTGATTGCATGCAGAGTTTTCGCGATCGCGCAAACTTTGATAATTTTAATGTGCATGCTACAAAGCAATCTGCATGCAGATGAGAAAGTTAAATAGAATGCAGAACTACGAGAAAAATCGCTTATGAAAATCATTCGATTCAATATCTTGTCATCGTGATAACAAGAACTGAAACAAAACATTCTTGTGTTTAATTTGTTGAGAATGATTAGCAGAAAGAACTTGAATCACAAACATTCTTTAAATCTACATGCTAACTATGTATAAATCTTGTTAAGACTGCATGTCTGTTACTACAACATAAGTAATTCATGAGATTCATTAAGTTTGACACAAGCAAACTTGAAAGTCTCATTAATATCATTTAACAGACGTTCAGACACAGACATTCTATATGTGAGTGAAACATTGATGAGAAGACTTCGTTAAAAGAAGAGAAACACAAGCGAGTTAGTAAAGAATGATTGAACTACGCTGTCTGATTAAAAGTGTAGCATACAAACATCTCTGCAAGACATGATCGATCTGCATAAGAAAGATCTTTACAAATAACATGAAACAGATGAGTTGCATGTTTAACAAGCGAAGCGAGCATCTGCAAAGCATGATATACAATGATGACAACTGTTGATCTTGAGAATCTCACTTCTTCACTGAGCTTTGACTCTTGAATGTCTTGATGATAAAGTCAATCTCTAGTTGAAGACATCATCTGTATAGCTTGAGAAAACAGTAGCATATGTCAATGTGATTAAAGAAGAAATTGATTGTGATACACATGTGTATCACAGATGAAATGTTTGCAACTCATGCTTAAGAAGTAAACTGTCGAAATCTGAGCAGTGAAAAATCTTGTTTATCTTGAACTATGAATCTGTCACAAGAAAATTCTCTGAAGTAATCTTTCAAGTTTAAGAAGAAAATCAGCATAGAGATTGTGCTCTATATATGCTGCATGCAACGTATACAACATATTTTCAATAGATACAACTGAACATGAAATTGTAATGAAATGCGCATCTTCGTCAAATCAAAGTGAATCACGTCACATGAATGCTAGCACTTAGTTGACTTGAAGTCTTCACATGAAGAGCAATCTTCACAAAAGCAAGACAAATATACTCAGCAGTAGTAAGATTAGAAATTGCATTTGAAGCATTAATTTGACATCAGCAAGAAAAAGAGAAAGAACTGTCAGACAAAGAATGCAGACTTGAAACATTATAGAATCAAACTCTGCGTCACGTTGCAAAGATGTTCAAAAGAGTAAGCATTGAGATTCTGAAAGCAGAAACATACACAAGCTCGCTGCATGTTCATTTGAACATGCTGCAAGACAAGATCATGTTACGCAGTCAAGTCAATGATTGTACACAGAAAATTAAACAAGCATGCAAACTGATACACATTCGTTTGATGAGTGTCAATTGCATCATTTCTCACTTTCTTGTCATCAAGAAAGTGATGCTTCTGAATAACTTAATTCAAGAAAACGCGAAAATACAGTTAAGATGCAAGTGATTAGCTCTTGCTGCAATGATTTTGACTAGTGACAGCATCGCAATAGCGCAGTATCACAAAAGTCAGTGAAAGCAACGATGAGAAAAATATAGAAAATGCATCGCAGATGTTTACATCATCTTGACACAAAGATCACATCTGTTCAACAAGATAATAAAGATGCAAAATGATTTTCAGAAGATTGAAAGCATTCTCATCATTCACATCAGAATTGAACGCATAGATTTGAATACTTATCTGCACTTCAGAAATGTTTCAGACGCAGATAGCGTGCAATGCAACTGCAACTGAAATCATCAGACAACAAAACATGTACTCATGCATTGTTTGAACTGATTGCATCTACGATTAAAAATGCTACAAGACATTGACTTCTTGAACTATTGAATAATCATCACTATCACGAAGAGTCTCAGAGCAACTGCAAGAATGATGATGAAAACGAAGCTTCTAAAGTAATTTAAAGTGACTGAGTCACTCATTCTTTAACGTGCAATTAACGCGAACTAATTTGATACAAAGTCTTATAATGATAGTTTCGACTGCGTGAAGTAGTCGTATAGACAGCGAGTGATTTTCTATCTCAGAGAGTTTTGTTCACTCAATATAAATAGCATAGAGTTTTTCATGAGTCGACTTAATCGATGTCACAAGAATGTATGAATTTATTATTATTATTATTATTAACATAGTGTCAATCTTATTGTTTCAACTGCGTGAAGCAATCATGTAGTCAACAAGCAATTTTCTTCTTCAAAAATTTTTGTTCATTCAATATATATAGCATAGTTTCTCTTATAAGTTGAACTTAAATCAATATCATAAAAGTGTATGAATTCAAATTAAATTAAATTAAATTAAATCAAATTGCATGATTTATTTGAAGAATGAATCAAAGAAACTTCAATTTAATCATGAAGAAACTATGTTTGCAACTCAGCAAATGTAATTCAATTTTATTGACTTTCTTCTGAATTTAATTAAAGACTCAATGAATCAAGATATAAATGTGATTCAGCAATACATGAATGCATCATAATGTTCAGATCAGATGATATAAATGTTTGCAGCTCATTTAAGCATTCTGAAACATCAACTTTCATTGTATAATAATGAGCATAAGTGAACTCATTTATTCATTAAGTTGAAATTTGAGCTGCATGTGATCATTACTAATGTGCAGTTAATTTCTATTACATAAAATGCGTTAATTGATCTTGTTACTTGATTGAAAACAAATCTGCGAAAAGAACATATCTTGTCATTGAAATGATCTTAAGATGAAGACTTGCATGATTGAGATAAAGTTAACAAGAAGATTTATTCAAAGTGAAAGAAATCTCATCAATTAATTAAATTTGACTTTTTGAAAAAAACAAGCTCACATGCTTTATCACATTATAGCAAGAATTTGTTCAACATAACATGCTATATATGTAATTGAAAGAATCATTACTTTACTGATTGTAAAGATGAAAAAATCAAGAAAAAATCAAAAGAATTTGATGTAAATTGAGTTTTCATCAATTCAATGTTATATATGAATTATTTCAAGATTTTGAAAAAGTTAAACTTTCAATGAATGCTTCAAATCATCAAGAAAAATACAAGAAATTCTCTTTATAAAGATTCTTATATATAAAGAGTATATAATTCAAGAAGATCAGAAGACAGAAATGAAGATTTATATGAATATCAACATTAAGATGAATGTGATTAGTCAATGTTTCATCATCAAACAAAGTATGCTTTTGTTGAATGTCAATCTTTCAAGATTTATCTGAATAAATGATCAGAATATTTATTGTTATGACGTTTATAAGATGTGTTATCGACTGAGAGACAGCTGAAACATAGAGAAAAAAGATATAAGTATCTTTTATGCTATTAATAAGAAGAAATCTTCTTTGATTCTGAGTATATTGAGTATGAAATTCAAGCGTATTTAAATAAACATGATCATAAAAACATGATGTTTCAACGTGAATGAGCATGTATTTAAGTTGTTCTTCACACAAGCATTTATGAAAACTTTAGAAAATAAGTTTACTATGTATATTCTTGTCATAATCAACGTTGTTGAAGAGTCAATTATTGAACATCAAGTGAAAGTAATGAATAATGTAATGAATTGTATCACAAATGCGCTTAAAATGCAAACTTTACTCATTGAATTAAAAGAATATGAAGATGTATTCTCAACAAAATATGTTGACAAATTGCTTTTGCATGAAGATCATGATCATGCAATTGAAATCATTGCAGAATCATCATATAAATCATTGTATAATTTGTTAAACACAGAGTTAAAGATTCTGAGACAGTATTTAAATGATATTTTAGTGAAAGAATGAATTAAGCACTTCATCAGTTTGACTGATGCATTTATTTTATTCATTTTCAAAAAGAATGATAGTTTTCATTTATGCATGAACTATTGAGATTTGAATAAGATCACTGTCAAAAATCATCATTCACTGTCTTTAATTAGTGAAACTTTAGACAAACTCAGTAAAATTAAGCAGTTCACTAAGTTAAATTTGAAGAACATTTATCATCATTTCAGAATTCAACATAAAGATAAGTGAAAGATGATGTTTTGTATTCATTATGATCACTTTGAATATATAATCATGTCAGCTACGAGATGTTGACTTCACGAACTATTGAGTCATTGTCTCAATCATCAAGAATCTCAAGACAACAGCGAGAATGATGATGAAAACAAAGCTGCTGAAGCAGTTTAAAGTGACAAGAACACTCATTCTCTAACATGCAATCATCGCGAACAAATTTGATACATAGTCTCAGTTTTATCATCTCGACTGCGTGTAGCAGTTGTATAAACAGCGAGCGATTTTCTACCTCAGAGAGTTTTGTTCACTCGACACACATAGCATAAAGTCTCTCATGAGTTGATTTAATCAATGTCATAAGAGCGTATGAATTTATTATTATTATTATATAATCATGTCGTTTAATTTAATTAACATGTCTGTTATCTTTCAAACTTATATTAATAAAATCTTGACAAAGCTTTTAAATGACTTTTGTATTATTTATTTGAATGATATTCTAATTTTCTTCATAGAGAAGATTGATCACATAAATAATGTGAAGCAGATTCTCAAGAGATTAAGAAAGTTCAAGTTATATGCTAGCTTAAAGAAGTGTGAATTCTTCATCACTAAAGTGAACTTTCTAAAATTTATCATATTCATCAAGAACATTTTAATGAATCTAAGTAGAATAAACATCATTAAAACATGATTCAGATCAAAGATGTATTGAAAAATACAAGTTTTTCTGAAATTCATCAATTTCTATTGACATTTTATACATCATTACTGTCAGATAGCAGAGTCTTTAACAGAACTGTTGAAAAATAGTGTAAAAAATGTAAAAATGAACTCATTCATATGATTAAATGAAGTGAAACAAGCTTTTAACATTGATGTTTCAACAAATTCAGCTAAAATTGACTACAAGCTCATCAAGCTAGCATCAGTCAAAAACATATGTTTAGTTGAGCTTCTAGCTTGCAAGCTTCAACAGCACACTCATCAACAACTAATAGCTAGTTACAAGCGCTTGTATCTTTTGATGACAGTCATTTGCTCAAAAGACATCAATTGCTTAAAAGATATAATGCGCAATACATGTTCACTTTTTGTACGTTTCTACATTCAAGATTCGTATGTAATCAAATAAATCATTTAATGAATTGATTATTTAAGTAGCTATTTAACCATCTATTTAAACATGAAGAGTGCTTGATAGAGTGCTTGATAGAGAAACATGAAGAGTGCTTGATAGAATGCTTGATAGAGTGCTTGATAGAAAAACATGAAGAGTGCTTGATAGAAAAACATGAAGAATGCTTGATAGAGAAACATGAAGAGTGCTTGATAGAAAAAAATGAAGAATGCTTGGTAGAAAAACATGAAGAATGCTTGGTAGAAAAACATGAAGAGTGCTTGATAGAATGCTTGGTAGAAAAACATGAAGAGCGCTTGGTAGAAAGTCATGTAGAGAGTCATGTAAAGAGTCATGTAGAAAGCATTGTTTGATTCGTGTTATACGCTCGATCAACACGTATTTTGAAGCATGTAGAATGTTTGATAAAGCGTTTGATAGAAAGCTCAGTCGATAGCTCAATAAATAGCTCAGTAGAAAGATTGATTGAAAGATCAGTAGAAAGATTGATCAAAAGATCAGTAGAAAGCTCACTAAATGACTTGATCGAAAGATCAGTAGAAAGCTCACTAGATGACTCGATCGAAAGATCAATAGAAAGATCGATTGAAAGATCAGTAGAAAGCTCAGTAGAAAGCATTGTTTGAAGCACTGTTTGACTCATGTTATGCGCTTGATCAACGCGTCTTTTAAAGCATGTTTTGAAGCGAGTAAACTGACTAGTAGATGAATGAGTAGAGAGCTGAGTTGATAGCTGAACATGTTGATATTTTGATTGTTGTTGTTCTAGAAAGTAGAAACTATGAAGGGAAAAAGAAGGTGAAAACTTCAAACTCTCTAACGTCAGCTCTATAAAGCTCGAAGCGAAGATTATCAAGTAGATAGCTGAGCATGTAGAATAACGAGTAGATAGAAGAGTAGATGAGCGAGTAGATAGATGAGTAGAGTGAAGAGTAGATGAGCGAGTAGAATGAAAAGTAAATGAGCGAGTAGAATGAAGAGTAGATGAGTGAGTAGAATGAAGAGTAGATGAGTGAGTAGAATGAAGAGTAGATGAGCGAGTAGAAAGAGTAGTGCTAAATCAGCTAAATCAGCTTGTAGCTGATCTATGTAGCATGTAAGCTAATCAACAATGCAAACTCAGCTGACAGCTAGCTTGTAACAAATGTCTCATCTAGTAGCTAGCATATGCGTCTTAAGTGCATTAAGATTCGAATGTCGTTGCTCACTAGCTTACAAGCTACTCAAGCTCTTCGTTGAAACGTTGATGAATCAGCTTCGCGACGTCTTTATGAGAGCATTTATACTAAGACACTTTGACTCAGAGCAATATATATGCATTGAGATTGATGCATTTGACTATGCAGTCACAAGTATTTTGTCTCAGTCAGATGATGAAAATTAGTGACATTCAATAACATTCTGATTTAGAATGATGATAAATGTTGAAAGAAATTATGAAATATATGATCAGAAGCTTTTAATCATAGTAGTAATGTTTAAACATTGATGACACTATGTAAAAGACAGTTATCATACTGTTAAAGTTCTGACTGATCATAATAATCTGAAGAATTTTATGAACATTCAAGAGTTAAATGAAAAACAAGTTAAATAAATCATGAAATTGTTGATCTGCAACTTTAAAATAGTATATAAATCAGAAAAAATAAACTCAATTAATGCATCATTAAGACAATTTGACTATAAGAATGAAAACATTTCTGCAAATTATTTGCTGCTCATTCTGCAGTGAAAGCTGACTAGAATAGAAAGCTTAAATAGCTTTATGTTTATAGCAATTAAAGAACTATACTATATATATGTTGAGATCGTGCCTAGATCATTCAATCAAAGAGACTCAGAGCTGATATGTATGTATTGTTCTTTAGAGATAGCTATAACAAGACATTAAGAATACAGAAGAGAAAAAGTGCAAGCTCTTCTATAAATAATGACTTGAGGCTGCGCTAGACTCGATACAGATGTGATGTAATATGTCAGATGTGTTTGTCTAAAAGAATGATGAAAGAAATGAATGAAGAAAGTGCTGAACAACGAAAAGAAGTGCTGAGAATGACTTGAAGAAATGCGCTAAATTCAAACTAGGCATAGCGTCATGACTTGTTTTAATCAAATTGATTAGAGTTAGATCTGAACTCTGATTAATTCAGACATGTTTGTAACATTATTTCTCTCTTTGAACATTCATGTTTGCATAAATAGAAAAGAAATAAAAGCAAAAAATTCATCGTGTTTTCAATTTAGTGCGACTTATTCAAATATAGCTTGTGAAATTCATTCAGAACTTTCTTCAAGTCATCAAATTTTTCTTTATCGACATAGTATCATTCATCGTCATGATTTATCTCAATTCATTTGATCTTGTATTGTAGTCTTTCTTTATATTGCCTGAAGTTCAATATATTGTCTACTTCTCAGTGCTCTTCATTCTCTTCAATGATCATTGATCTAAAGAGCTCAGAATGTTGTTCTGATAAAAGATCATTTGATGAAGATCATAAATACTTCGAGCTGAACACTGAATGTATATGCTTCATGCTTCTAGATAGCTGAAGATGATAGAAGATCTCAACTTTGACTGTGATTGAATAGAGATTGAGCTGCTTGTCTTTCAAATCTTTGCATGATCTAGTGATTTTGATGTTTTCAAAGACTAATCAAACTTGATCATCTACTTCATAAATGATGTCTCGTTTATGCTTGTTCATCTGAGCTTCAGTGATCTGCTTGATCTTTTTCAATTGTTGATGATTGAAGATAAGAAGTTCGCTCATTTGAGTGATAATATCATCGATCTTTCTAGTCTCAATACGTTAACAAGTCATTTCGTAATCAGTTGTATCTGAATCGAAACTCATTCAAGAGTGAAAGTCTTTATTGAAGTAGAAAGAAATCATCAAGATAGTCAAGAATATATTGAAATTGTCACTGAATTTCATCATTGAAAGTTATTTAGCTCAGTCATTCTGCATGTAATTGCAGTAGATTCGAAGTTTGCATTCAACATCTTGATTAGCTTGTTTCAACTGATCATCGATCTCTGAATGATAAACTGTTGATAGATTGACTTTGATCTTCAGTCATTTACAAAGACTTTGTCATATGATCAATATGAACTGAAAGTTTCTATTTGAAACGATAGAACTGAGTAGATCATGAAGTCAATAGATGTTTCATAGCATGATTCATACTGTTTCTTTGATTGAGATGTCATCATCTCTTCAATGACAGAAAACATAGTGATGTTCTTTGAAGAGACGACATATGATCATGCAAATGACGTTATAGTTTTCTGATAGAGATAGCTCAGTGATGAAGTTCATAGTTATATCTTGTCAACGCTGCTGAGAAATTAATAGAGACTGAAGCAAATCATTCGTATCATCTCAAGATGCTTTGCTTCGCTGACAAACATGACAGTTTTGAATGTATTATCGAATAGTTGCTCAATGATTTGATCAATAGTAGAAGCGTTGAACTAGATCAATCATTCATCTAATGTCAGAGTGCAAGATTGATGATTGATCATGAATCTTTTGAAGTAATTTCATATGCATTTATTTCAACATTCATAGTAGACTCTTTTTGAATAAAACGTTGTCAATGATTTGACAGTTTTTTAGCTTCATGTCATGAAGCTTCAGTTCATCTTTGTTCATAGCTTGTCGATACTCATTGCATAGTTCATTCTTCTGATTGACTAGATGTACGCGTTGATAGAGATTAGTCTTGTATTCAGATTCGATTTCGAACTCAATTAATAGAACGTTTATTCGATTCAAGATCAATATAGTTTGAAAATGATCATCTATTTCTTTAACTGATTCAGAACTATCGATCATCAACATTCTAGTTAAAGCATCGACTTTGATGTTTATTTTGCCTGATCGAAAGATAATCTGAAAGTTAAACTTCGATAGAATATTCAGATAGTTCGCTTGTTGTCAAGTCAGCTGTTTGTTTTTCATAAAGATCTTCAAAGTCTGATGATCAGTAAACATCTGAATAGATAGCTCAGTATCTTTTAGTTCAAGTCGTCAGTGTTTGAAGCATTGAATGATAGTTAGCAATTTCTTGTCATAGATGTGATAATTGCATTCAGCTGAAATCATGCTTTTGCTATAGAAGACTATCGAATGAAGCACATTCTCGTCATTGTACTGAGATAGTATATCGTCTTTTACATAGTTGAATGCATCGATTTTCAAAATAGCTTGACGTTTGACATTGAAATGACGCAGAACTGAGATCGAGCTGATCTGCTTCTTTAGATTGTCAAAGACTTTGATGCAGACTTTATTTCAAACAAAAGACGTGTCTTTTTGAGTCAACTGAATGAATGACTTGACTAGTTTCAAAAAGTTCTTGATGAAGCGTCGATAGAAATTGACGAAGTCAACGAAGTCTTGTATCTCTTTTAGATTAGTAGATGTAACTCAATTGACTATAGCTTTCACTTTGATAGAGTTCATGCAAAGATCTTGTTTGAATACTATGATCTTTAAGAAGACTATTTCTTCTACGTTGAATTTGCACTTTCAAATATTTATCTGCAGATCAGCGTCTTGTAAACGATCTAGTATCATCTTGACATGTTGTTTATGCTTCTTTTGAGTCTTGCTGTATATGAGAATGTCGTCTAAATAAGCTTGGCAGAAGTCATTTAGAAAGTTTCATAAAACATCGTTCATATATTGCTGAAATAAGGTCGAATCATTTGTTAATTCAAATGATAGAATCTTTGATTTGTACGCTTCTAGAGCGATAATGAAGATCATATAGTTCTCACTATTGAGATGCATATGAAGTTTGTTGAAAGCGAAAATTATATTCAGTCGAGTCAGATGCTTGCAGTCAACAATTTTTTCAATCATCTCATCTATGAGCAATAAAGAGTAGCGATTTCTTTTGATAATGACATTGAGCTTTCAATAGTCAATGCAGAAGCAAAGATCATCATTGATCTTCAGAGCAAATAGAACGAGTGAGAAATATGAGATCTTGCTAGAAGTAATAAAACTCTTTGACAGATTTTCGTTCAGATATTCTTTGATCTTCTGAAGCTTGTAAAGTGACATTCAATAAGCTCAACATCTAGAAGAAGTAGCATCGTTAGTAAACTCTATCTTATGATCATATGAACGATGAGATAATAGCTTATCGACTTGAGCTAAATATATTTGAATGATATTCTTATTTACAGTAAGATCTTGAAGAAACATAGAACTCATGTGAAAGAAGTGTTAAACAAGCTTCGTGAAGTCGACTTGCAGATAAACATTGACAAGTGCAAATTCAAGATTCAGAAAATCTCGTTTCTTAAACTACTGATATTCATCAATGATCTACAAATGAACTCTTGAAAAGTAGATGTAATTCGAAGCTGAAAAGTGTTGTAATCATTGACTCATGTGCAGATCTTCATTGACTTCTGCAATTTCTATCAATGATTCATAAAGAACTTTTCAAAAATTGCTCAATTCATGATAAAGTTGACTTGAAAAGATCATTCTTTTGAATAAACAGAGATTTGTCAGATGATCTTTGAAGAACTAAAGCAACAAATGATGATAGTTCTCATTCTGAAGCATTTTAACTCAATCAAAGAAGCTATTCTGAAAACTGACTTTTTGAATTATGTCAACGACGAAGTATTGTCTCAATATGACGATGAAGACATTTTACATTCAGTGATCTTTTATAGCAAGAACATGATTTTCACAGAATGCAACTACAAGATTTATGATAAGAAACTGCTGATCATCATTCGCTGCTTGAAGCATTGACATCTCAAATTGAAATGTACGAATATTTCAATCAAGATCTTCATTGATCATCTGAATTTGAAGTACTTCATGATCATCAAAGAACTGATCAGATGACAAGCTAAATGAGCTGAGAAGTTATTTGAATATAACTTCAAGATCATATATCAGTCGAGAAAACAGAATCTGAAAGTTGATGCACTGATCAGAATGTCAGACGTCAAGTCAGTTGAAGCAAACAATGATCATAAGCTATATCAGCATCAGATGTTATTATCAGAAGACAGATTTGAACTTCAGTCAATAAAAGATGATTAGAAAGCTGATTAAGATTTGATTCAGATCTTGCTCAGATTTGACTCAGAATCTGACTCAGATTCAAAACTTGAATCAAAAGCTAATCAAAATTCGATCAAAGAAAAGATTTTTATTCAGAATCAGATTATAGTTGAAAATTGAATGAAACAACTGTGCTTTGATATTTGAATAGTCATGAAACAGAATAGAAAGACTTGTCAAGATATTAATCTAGACAATTGCAAAGTACTTGATGAAGTACTCTGAAAAGATGATAGACTATGAGTTTCTCAGTCAATGATCACTTTATTGATAAGAAAAGCACATGATCTTTTGATCAATGATCATTCTGACATGAATTGAATGTTGAACTTGCTGAGACAATCATATTGCTGATCAAAGATGAGAACGATAATTAAGCACTACATTCAAAACTGTTATGTTTATCGTAGGTCAAAAGCATTGAGAGATCGAATCAATGAATTGCTGAAGTCATTGCTCATACTTGAGCAATGATGACAAAATATATCATTAGACTTCATTATCAATCTATTAGAAAGTGATGAAAGTAACGCGATTCTGATAGTCATAAATTGATTGTCTAAGAAACGACACTATATATCATGTTGATCAGATGACGAAGAAATCTTTGCAGAATAAACAGTCAAGCTACTGTTGATATGAATCTTCAGAACTCATGAACTATCAAGATTAATAGTGATCATGATTCATAATTCATATCAATTGTTTGAAAGTCTTTATGTTTGAGACTAGACATCAAGATGAAACTATTCATTGATTATCATTCTCAAATCAATGATCAGACAGAAAAAATAAATCAGAATGTAGAACAATATCTACGAAGTTACTGCTCATATATGCAGAATGATTGATTTGTCTGATTATTCATGATTGAATTCGTTAATAACAATGCTATTTCGTCGTCAATTGAACAGTTGATATTCTTTCTGAATAAGAACTTTCACTTTCATATGAGCTTTGATTTGAACTCAATTGAATATGAGATCACTTAAGCTAGAATCGAAGCAGACAAAGCAAAGAATATATTCAAACACATGAAATAATCACTAGCATTAATTAAGCAAGTCTTGACAAAAGTCAGAGTTACAATGAAGAAACAGATTGACAAGCATTGAAAGAAAATGATTTACAAGATAAATGACATGATGTTTCTGAATTCTAGAAACATAATGATCTCACGATCATCAAAGAAGCTAAACGATAAAATGCTAGAACTCTTCAAGATTCTGATCGAGATTGAACATGTTTATCAACTGAAACTATCATCGACTATGAAGATACATTCGAAGTTTGCATCAAATTTGCTGCAACTAGATTCAAAGAACTCTCTGAATGAACAATGAAATGAATCATTTGATTCTATAGTGATCGATGATGAAGATGAATGAAAAATGAAGAACATACTGAACTTCAGACATTACAAACAAGATAAATGACTACAATATCATGTCAATTGAAAAGAATACAACGTTAATCTACATTGATACAACGTTGATGAAAGTGAATTTGAAGAATGTCAGAAGATTGTAAATGACTTTCATGAATGATATTTGAATAAATCAAGATAGAAATCAACTTAAGAAAGATTGATTGAACTGCAGCAATGAGAACATTATTAAATAAAGAGAAAAGATAATGTTGTGATCATGCACTTTGAGTTAGTCTAACATAGATCATGTCAGACTATCATAGACTAGTATAGAGCTGATGTTGACATGCTAGCGATCTAGCGTGTCTTCGTGAGTAAAACTCACAACGTGTTGCATTTTCTTTCTTCTTCAGCTTTGAACTTCTAGTTAAAATACATTCATATGATTCGCTTTATGCAGACTCATAACAAGAATGATGATGTTTTTAACAGATATTTTAACTTCAGCGTAAATCTTGACTAACTCAATTGCTACAATGACTTCAATCTCATTCTGCTTGAACTGAGATGCATTAACTTTTATGTCGATTTCATTGACATTGAGAAATGTCAATGATCATTCTATTTTGCAAAAGCTCTTTAATACAATGATTGCAATAGTCATATTGAGTTGAAGTGAAGAATTAACTGAGAACTGCATCTGAGCTTTGTATCAGACAGTGAATATGATATCATCTATGATGAGAATTGCGCGATACTGTTCAGTGAGAAGCATATAAAAGTATTCAAGCATAATCAAACGTTCAAATAGACTTCTGTTTATATAGTGTGCAAAGCAATTGTTCTTGATGTCTTTTTTTGTCAATCGAAGTTGCTCATCATCATTAAACATATGCATTGAATTATTGCTGTAAATCATAGCAATAAAAATCTTTGCGTTCTTGACTCTTGCAACTTTCTGAATGACAGTATGATCTTCTTTGAATTTTTTAGCATAGTAGTGTTGAAGTTGATCAGTGTGCAGATAATAGTGCTTACGTCATGCTCAAGAATATTCACACTTAGCTTAATTTCGATGCGCTGAAAGAATTCTTGATCTTTCATGTCAAACGTTTTTCTCATCTCGATTCTTTGAAAGTACAAGCAGAATGTCTTAATAACAATGTCATGCTCAGTCTCATTGTTCATTCTATTGAGCTTGACATTAATAATTCTCTGAAGCATACGACGTTCAAATTCGTGATCTCGCTTTGAAGATTAACAAGTGATACAAGAGTTAAGATTTTTATAATTTACATTGAGTGAATTATCATTGCTCTTGAAATCTTCATAAGTCACATCAACTTCTTCATTATTCATTTGTACAATTGAAGAATCTTGTGCCTTGTGTTACTTATCACTCTGTTTACTTTGTTGATTCTGAAATTGCGTCTTATTCATTGAATGATTATTCAAACTCATGACTTTTAAAAGCAGAGTGTCAAGACTGATTTGATGCAATTTGTATTAATGATCTTTAATATCATGTAGAGTCTTCTTGCTCTGATCAATAATTCAATGTATCAGTTGATCATAAAAGACATCAGATAACTTGTAAGAGACATTTCATCATTATTGAGCAAAATCATTATTTACTGAGTGAAATGCATGACTGTCTTAAGTGACTATCTGATGTTCAGTGAACTGCAAGTGAAAACAAATGATCTTCTTATTCATCAGAATAATGTCTTTGTTTTTCAGTCATTGAAGCTGTTCATTCAGTTTGAGAACAAATGTATCAGCTGTGTTGTTGAATAAACTCAACACTTTGACTTTCTTGCTCAGCTTTAAAAGTAGCATTGTGATAATGATATTCATCAATGTCTTTTCAATCTCAAAGAGTCTTTTGATAAGATCAAAATTGTTAGAAAGATTCTGAAGATATTACATGATCAACATTTGAGACTTATTCAGCTCAATATCTCACTCAGCAAAAGTAGTTGAAAAATTCAAGTCTTCAAAGAAAACTGATGTGAATTTGATACAAAAATTCTGACTCAGTATAATATCGCGAAAGCGATCGTTGTATTCATAATATTTCTCATCAATATAAGCAGAATTAAGAATTCTAATTGTTGCTATTTTGATTCTATCAAGCTTGTCAAACATGATTAAACAAACTGAGATCACATTTAATGCATTGAAAAGACAATACTGAAGTACTTGTTTATCATCATTCTGTCGCTTATGCTTGCGAAGATCAAACGTTGACTTCAACTTGATCGAGCTTCAATCTGTCTTGATGAAAGAATGATGAAGAGCTATGCTCACATTTATCATGTTGAAGAAAATAAATGATTTGACAAGAATGATAGCAGTTCACTTGTCATCATTGATCTGCACTTTAAAGTGATTCTTCAAGTCAAATTGATAGTTGAAGCAATCAAAAAGATGCAGTAAATCAACATACTTCTTGTCTGTTTTTGCAAATGTGATGAGTTCATGCAACTTGCAAAGCAATGTTTAAGTCTTCGCAATCAGTGCTCACTGTGTCTTCATTGACTGTAGTTTAAAGAAATCTTTGATAAGTTAACACTTTTTATTATTGCAATAAGTGCATCAATATAATAAATAAATAGTTGAACAATTCTTCTTTAAAGTCACTTGTTCTACTTGAATGATATGCTTGTGATTTTTAAACTGACTGAATCACATGTTGAATGTTGAAAAGTCTCGCTTTATTCTGATGCTACTGTTGAATTTTCAATACTGATTCAGAAATGTATCTTGTTTAATCATCAAGATGAAGATCTTCAGCTTAATTGTATGATTTTCTGACAAATTGAAGACTTTTTTGAGTGTGTTCTTTATATTCTGAAGAACTGATAAATCTTCATGATTCTCAAGCAAAATTGACTAAGTATGAGTTAAGATTGATCTGAAGATAAATTCAAGAAGAGTCATTCATTTATCTTGATGCAGATTCTTGATCTTTGAATCATCAATGTTGTATGTGAAAAACATGAATTCAAAATAAGAAGTGTGCAACAAAGACATGTTTGAATAGTTCATAATGATAACTTTGCAAATGTCAGAATTTGAATGTAAGTGAAAGACTTAATTATGTAAAATGTCGTGAACAGTGTTAGAGATCAGCATAGAGTGAGTCATATGAGTGTAATGTAACGAGTATATAAATGCTAAGAAAGAAAAGTATCTAGAAGGAAAGAGTCAACTATTTATATGACTCAGAGAAACATAAGCTAACTCTGAATAGAGTTGACTTTGAAACAATTCAATAGCCTAGTGACAAGCGATCGACGATAGTCATGAACATAGTCATCAACATAGTCATCAACATAGTCATCAACATAGCTATCAACATAGATGCGTAGCTAGAATCATAACAAACAGAAAGACAGCTTTTGAATAATGATGATGTAACTTGATGTAATTTAATGTTAAAGCGAATGCTGAATGTTCAATTCATCAAGATCTTCATCACAATCTTGCAAGTAATGTAAAGATTCTCATTTAAAGAATTGAATGCATTAATTGCTGATTCAATTACTTCATTGATTTTGAAAATAATTTTAGCTCAAAAGATGACAGATTTGATGTTTTGATGCTCAGCTAAATCTGCTTTCTGCATCATCTTCTCATCATTCAAGATGAGAATAGTGAAATTGTCATTCTCAAGCTTCATCGCTTAAGATGTGTAATACATGACGTTAATTGCTGCATCTTTATTTATCAATGTTGCTTTGAACTTCTCTTTGAACATCATGATGAGATATTTGTTGAAAGATGTAAAATAATGATGTAAGATGACATTAAGCTGTTAAAGATGAAGAAGCAATAAGAAGCAGTGAGATTGTAAAATGTACAATGATAAGATGAAATGAGATTGCAAAATGTTGAATTCTATACTGATGTGAGTTTAAAGTGAATAATTGATCTTAATAATTGCAGCTTAAATTGAGATTATTATCTGATTGTGATGAAAGATAAAAAATGAGATAAAGTTGCAGAATGTAAAATTCTAAACTGATGTAAATTTAAACTGAATGATTGATCTTGATAGTTGCAGCTCAAATTGAGATTGTTATCTGATTGTGATGAAAGATAGAAAGTGAGATAAAGTTGCAGAATGTAAAATTCTTAACTAATGTAAGTTAAAGCTGAATGATTGATCTTGATGATTGCAGCTTGAATTGAGATTGTTATTTAATTGTGATAAAAGATAAAAAGTCTTTAAAATGAAAATGATTCTGATTCAAAAGATTAAAGCAATTAACTGTTATGATGTCTTGAAAGTTGAGTTTCTTTAAAAAGCATACATCTAAATAAAGTGAGTAAAATATTTGATTTGATTTGATTTGATTTGAATTCATACATTCTTGTGACATCAATTTAGACTTGACTCATGAGAAACTCTATGCTATTTATATTGAGTGAACAAAACTCTCTGAGAAAGAAAATCACTTGTCATCTACATGATGACTTTGCATCGTTGAAACAATGATCATGAGACTATGTATCAAGTTTGCATCTATAGCTTCTATTCAATGCATAATGCTTGAGTAAACTCTTAATGAGTGTCTGTATTGTTCATTTATGACACATCATCTTTACTTTGCTCTTCATTGATGATATTTTATACAACAATGTTTTGATTCAATTCTTGATTCAAAGATGAAAGATGTTTTCTTTGCATTCGTGATGCTCATGATTGTAACATATGTAAAGTTGCGTTCTCTCACTTAATGATTGTCATTCATTGCGCAGAGAAATATGTGATGAAAGAGAGATGCACACGATGAAAAGATAGAGTGTGATTGTACTGAGTAATTCTTTTCTTCTCTTGATTTGACTTATGTCACGTAGACGTTGAATGAATTGTTAGTATAAATATGCAATTGCAATCATTCAATGTTTGACTTTGATCAATGAAAGAGAATGTATTCTGATTGTTTTCTTGAGCTCTTGATTTTTCATGTAGATAAATGCATGACTTGACATCAAGTAAAGAAGATGAGCTCAAGTTTTCTTAGTATATCAGCATGATTGATGAGTCACTACTTCTTCAAGCACTGTAGTCACGACTCTCAGACTGAGAATGACTATTCTATCTGATATCTTTTCATTAATTACTTGACAACATTGTTGATATAATGAAGATATTTTAGTATATCGACGCAGTTGACGAGTTGCAAATTCTTTGATCACTTGTAGTCACGACTCTCATACTGAGATCAACTATTTCACTAGATATCTTTTCGTCTTTTACTGACATTGACATGTCATTAATCTTCTTCGTAGATTGATTGTGACTGTTAGAGAAAGTGTTGTCACATGAATGAAAACTCTGCATGATGACTTTTCTGATCATGCAACGTTCTAACATCATTTGAACTGCGTTGAATTGAGATCTCTTGACTCTTCTGACTTTTATTCAGAACATAGAATCAAAAGATTCATAATCAACATCATGTACAGATAAATCTCGTTGTTGATCAGTGAGCAAGATATCATTGACAAATTGTATTCTTCTATTAAATATAACTAAAATGTTAGAAATGTTGATTTCAATTTTGATATGATGATTATCTTTCATTCATAAAACAACAAAGCTGTTATTCATCTTTTATTAAATCATGCTTATTTACACTGTATTCTTCACTATATTCAAGTTAATGATATAAAAGAAATGATATAGTGAATATTATTTGCATTTTTATTGCTTATCATGTTTCACTTTGAGACATGAGCAAACAAGTTGCATTATAAACATCTCAGTCACATCTTCATTAATCTGCATATTCTTTATGTTGAGTCTTTCTGCAATGATCATTTGTCAACTTTTGTAACTATACTGAAAACGTTCTTCAAGATGAATAAATTAATTCATAGTAAAAATACAATATGTATCTTTGTAATTTGATCAGAATCTGTCAAGATAGTCAGTCATTTATATTGAATTGAAATTTTCTTTGTTTAAAAAGCATAACTGATTGTTTCTTAACATCATGACGTCTGTTAACAAAATCAGTATTGCATTGCAAGTCATAATGCTTTCAAGCGAATCTGTCTATCACTTTTACTGTTGCAATTCATGAAGATATGATAGCAAGTGCTTTCATAAAAGCATCGCGAATCACAGTGATTCATTTATTGTCAGTGAGCAAATTAATTATGTAGTTCAATCAAGACATATTGCATTTATTCGTTTGATGATTGCATAACTTTCACATTACTATAAATCACTTTCTGAATACAGTCATGAAGATAAGTACTTTGTTTGAAGTCTTTCATGAGTAGCACAGCTTTAACATCTTGTTGTGAAGATTACATTCAAGCGTTTAATGATGCAAATCATAGTTCACATGATTGAAAGATGAGATGATGATCATCATAAAGTCACTGAAATGTGATGTCGTTGTTGATTCAACAGCAAAGAAAGTCAAGAAATTTTCTTTAAGTCAAGATGTTAAAGAACAACATTCTCAAATTAAAGCAGATTCAAAGAATCATTATTCAAGTTCATTGAATCTCACGCACTTCAATTTTTCAAACGTATTGCATAATTTCACTTTCTTCTCAATCATTCTTTGCATTACTTGTGACTTAATAAACATTGAATAACACTATCATGAAGATAGTGTTAACTGAATGCATATGAAACATCACGACTAGTGCTAAATAAGCTTTCACTACTCAACATGTTAAAAGATAAAAAAATACTACTTTTGAACTTCATTCATCTTTTAAATCTGTCAAAAAAGCAGTTGTAAAAAGAATATTGAATGTTTTGAAACAAATAAATAAAACAGAGTTGTGAAACAAACAGTTTAATTTGAAAGAGATCAAGTATCTTCTTAAAGATACTGTTTTATTTACTGATCTGAACTTACGACTCAAACATGATACATAGCATCAATTCAAGCAGATCTTGAGTGTCAATGATAACAGTCAAAAGAACAAAATTGATTCTGAAATATATGATGAAGAAACAAACGAGAACATGATCAAGAAGTCTGTAAACTTTCACAATGATGATTCAGATGTATATGATCTGTCTTACGTTGTAAACTGAACAATTGTACTTGATGATAGAGAGATTTCACACGACTCAGATACAAGAATATTCAATCATGCAAGCGAGTTTGACTTTGAGCTTTGATGTAGCAATCAATCTCATTTAATCTTCAACTGATGTATCAACTGAAACTACATGCATTTTTCGCTTTGCAATCAGACTATTATTCATTGCTTTGATCAATCAATCAAGATGACAAAGACGTTGAAGAGACGTAACGATTGAAGAAATCTGAAGAATATACTGTTTCATTTGCAAAATAGTAACAAGAGAAGATTTGTCATTGAATTGATCAATTCATGAACTTGCAAAGATCTCAGCAATTATATCACAAATGATGAAACTTCTCTTGAGTTCAAAGTATCAAGAAAAGACAAAAAGATACAAGTGTCAAGAAATGAAATTCTAATTATCATTTTGAATTGCTTCTTCTGTGTATCAGCTAACTGATTGCTTTCATTCAGATCAGTGACATCACTTATGCAAAGCATTTAAAGAACAAACGTAAAAAGCATTTGCAGAGAAATGAATCATACATACTTGATCTTCTTACTCATTGATGATATTATCACAAGCAGTGTAAAAACTTCACTTACATCTGTTATCATTAAAATATAAATCATTCTCATGAAGCAATAGAATCAAAGATGATATGATATTGAGCAACAGTAATTGCAAAAGATGACGAAGAAATTGACTGCAACAACTCTTCATTCAATCTAGTTATTAAATGACTTCATTCATTCTTAAGAAATGAAGATTCATTAATGAAATTGAAGTCTTCATTAAGCAGTCAGTTCATTGCAAACATTGTCTATAGTGTGACATCATCAAGTATGCTTTCATCGAAGTTGATGTATGCAGCAACATCTGATTTATTAATATGTGCATTATAATTGAACTCATGATTTAACTATTGACAGTAGCAATAGACGAGTTCAATTGAGACATGTTATCAGATGCATCAAAATTCTTGTCGTCATTTAAACAAGCAGTCAACGTCATACAAAGAATCATCAGACGAAGAACTCTTCAAAACAAAACTACATCATTTTCAATGTCATCTCATCATCAACAATCATTTTCACTCATTACTGTTGCTTATTTGACTGATGAGTTCATCTCTACGTTTGTTAATCAGCTAATCTCTTCATCTAAGTTCAAATCTTTAGTCTTTGATACTTGAACTCTCTCAATCTTCATTGTACATCAGATAGCGACGACTATAAAATCTAAGCAGCTTTGCACTTATGATAAGCTCAGAAGAAGCAACGATGAGTTTAAGCAAAATTGACATGCTATCAGAGAGTTTCAAATAAAGATGAAGAAGATAAATGCATAGTCATATATTTCTTGAGTTGCTCATCAAGTCATGACAAGAGCGAGATAAATGATGATGACAAGATAAAGTTTGTAAACTCTGAAGATTGCTTCAACTTAAGATATATAGCACTTTAGTAATTATTACTTTCATTTCATAAAAGATTTAAATGATTGCATCTTAAGCGACAATAGTTAAATCATGAGAATAATGATGATATTTGTTTAAGTGATTGATTTCATTCTCTTTATGATTTAGCTAAATATAGTTTACATATCTTAATTATTGAGTTCAAATTAAAGTTAATAACTTCTGAACAAATATGATTTATTGACTTTGCAATTGACATTTTTTGATTCATCTCATTACTGACATTTCATGCACAGATAAACAGTTGAGCGTAAAAAATCATTACAATTCATCATTACTTCATACAAGTTATATAAAAACATTAATCAAAGATTTACAAATAATGCAGCACGTATGTTCTTCATGTGAAATGAAGATAAACAACATCAGTGAGCTTGAACATCATCTTCATTACTGTCATGTTCGCTTGCATGATCAATCGCGAAAGATTTTCTGACGAAAGTTATCATCATCATCAGAATCATCATCATGCTGTTGCAATCATGTCTTCGAGTTAGTCTAACATAAATCATGTCAAACTATCATAAACTAGTATAGAACTGATGTTGACACGCTAGTGATCTAGCGTGTCTTCGTGAATAAAACTCATGACGTGTTACATCTTCTTTCTTCTTCAGCTTTGAACTTCTAGTTAAAATACATTCATATGATTCGCTTTATGCAGACTCATAACATTAGTTCAAAGCTCATTAATCTTGCTATTGACGTGTAAATGATATAAAAACAAGCTACACAACTTAAATCAAAAGTTGAAATCAGAAATTTTGACAGCAGAATCAGAACTCAAGCTCAGAAAGCTTAATAAAAATCAGAAATTTCTAAAGAAGAATCTTGATTCAAAATCAGAAATTTCAATAGAATCAGAATCAAAGAACACGAACGTGCTGCTCTTGATTAACTTTTTATTGAGCTCATCATCAGAAATCAGAAATTTCAGCAGTACTTGAACTCAGAAAGTTTGATAAAGTACTAGTCATTGTTCAAACTCAGAAAGTTCAATAGAGTAATATTGAAATCTCAATCAGCAATTTTCTACTCATATCATGACTAGAAGCACAGAATCAGAATCAGTGAGCATTGCTTGCTATGACTTTCAAAATGTTAGAAGAGAATCACTTCTATCACAGAATTGAACAGCATCAGAAGAAGAAGACATGAATGCGTTGTCAGATACAGAAGAAAAAAATATGAATATGTTGCTTTTTGATCATGAAATGATCAAGATCAGCATCAGCACTGAACTGAATGCTTGAATAAGCATTCATGAAGCAGATGACATTATTGTCTTTATTAAGTACATATGTCAACAGCACAACATCGAAATCAAGATTCACAATGACATGATTCAGATGTTAGAAGATGTCAACAAGATAAACATTACATTGAAAGCTGCACAGACGTGTCTGCAGAAAGAAATGAGAAACAAGAACGTAATTATACATCATTTAAAAACTGCATCAAGTCAACAAAGCACTTCAATTTCTGAAAATCATTTCTTGAAATTAATTAAATTATTGAACTCTTCACTGTTTGAAAATTTGTTGCAGAATGTAAACAATTGACTATCGCGAATGTGAAATAAGTTGAAGACAAACAAGAATCACTTTTCTATCAAAAAGTTGAAAATTATCTACATTGAAAGTTGAGTCAGTAAAGCTGCAATCAAGCATATAGCTTCTTGCATGTAAAATATCTTCTTGAACTCATTTCTAGAAGTTAAAAAAGTACTATTAATCATTGATAAGATGTACAACGATTTCAATCATCATCACACGACTCAACAACAGTACTTGAAGCTGTATCAAAACAAGATCTTCTTTCATGAATTTTGAATGAAATTTCAAAGATTCAGCGCAAAACTAGAATACAATAATGAGACTCTACTAAATGATCTTCAGCATAAGATCAGTTCAGATCTTCAACGAGCAAAGCTCAATGAACAAATTACGAATTTGAATGAGTTTGTTGACATTTGCATGCAAGTCAATGTTAAATTGACTGAATTGAATGTTCAATTGATTGTCAAAGTTTCAATGATTTCAGCTGCTCACTCTGTCGCTAGCACTTTGTCTGCTCGATCTACGTCATCAGTTTCTACATGAAAGAAACTCAGAAGATTGAATCTTGACTTTATTCAGAAAGAGTTGTTTAAGAAAGAACTTTGCTTCAAATGCAAGAAGTCAAAACATAAAGCATATGACTGTTTCAAAATAACTTAAGTGCATGAAATCATTATTAATTTGAAAAACAATCTGCTCTCGTCAAAGTAGTGACTGAAAGCAATATACTCATATTTTGTTTCATCAGCATGTCTGATAATTCATTTGATTTCAAGTCGTTCACTGTTGATGTCATCTTAAATAGTTTAGAAAAGATATTCAGATTCTTCACTCTGATAAATATTGAAGTCACTAACATAATTTTCATCAATGAATCTTTGATGTCAAAGTTATATCACTGTCAAAATCAAAGTTGATTCAATCATATGATGAAATCTTTGATCAAAAGTTGATTACACATGCTTTGTATACATTGATCATGATTCAAGAACACAAGAATGAAATGATGTTTTTATTGATAACTCATTTAGATCAGCACAAGATAATCATTGAAAATATTTGATTAAAAAGAAATCAAATTTTGATAAATTCTGCAAATAATTGATTAATATCATTGTTGAAGATTCAAATATTAAAATCTGTTGTTTTGAAAGCAAGCAGTCAATCAGCATTTCACAGATCTGAGTTGAACAAAATCTGAAAAATGAAATGAAAGAACTTGAACTTGATTGTTACATCAATGATCATCTTGAAGAGACTTTCAAATCAGAAATCAGTGAATAGATTCATTGAATCTGTCTGATTCATTGAATCTGTTACGAGCGTATCAAGACTGATTAGAACTAGTCAATGATTTAGTCAAGATCTGACCTAGATCTGACTCAGGTTTGACTCAGATATGACTCAACATTCTTTTCTTTCATCAACATCTTGTTCAGCTACATCATCTTCTTTTCATGTTACAAACACATTTCTTTCAAGTCTAGCGCAGTCTCTGAACATTACATAAATAGAAGCTCTTGTATCAATCTTCTTCTGTATTCTTAATATTCAGTTATAGCTATCTCTAAAGATCAAGCACTATCAACTCTGATCTTCATTGATTGTATCATCTAGACACGATTCTGACATTATATTAAGAATTTGTTAATCACATGATACTGATCTCATTACTCATTCAACATACTTGTACAGACAGAACGAGTTTAAAGAAATTCATTTATCTGATGATCGATGACAATCGAAAGACAGAACAACACTAGAGAGTTGAATAAAATCAACGACGAGACTGTTTGAATTGCTAGACTACTTATTGCTCATTAAGTACGTAAAGTTCACTCGATTACAAGAATCATGATAAAGAATCTTCGTGAATTGCTTAAGAATCAAATCGATTGATAGATTCAATGATAAAGAATCTTCGTTATTTGCTAGAGAATCAATCAAATCAACAAACAAATCTCATCTTCTTTGTTGAAGATTAAACATCATTTCATACGTCTTTCTTTTTCAAATCATCAAGCATCGTCATTCGTTCAGCTCTCTTTCAAACAAATCTCATCATGTTTAGTCATTTGTCTACTGAAGAGCGTTCTGAAGAATTTCGAAATCGTTTCTCTCAAATCTCTGATGCTGATTCATCGAAATCACGAACGAAATCATCAAGTGCTGCGTCATTCATTCATGAAGATGACGAATCATTCGCTGAAATGATAATACTCTTCGTGTTCTACGAAATCTGAAAAGCTCAAAGTCTAGTTCTTGATAAAGAAACAGATCGACTTTACGAGTTAAATAAACAACAAGAAGACGAAATCAAAGAGTTGAAGACAAGACTTCAAACTAAAGAAAACACTTCTTCTGATTTCATCTACTCTGAGCGTTCTAAATCTCAAAAAATACCTAATTCTTCGCTGTTTACTGATGAAAAGAACTCTACTTGAAAGAACTGATACGGAAAAATTCAGAATAAACTAGAGATCAACGTCGATCTCTTTTCTAATGAATAAGTCAAATTGAGCTATGTACATTCTAGATTATTCAATGACGCAGCAAAGATCACTCAGACTAGACGCGAACGTGATTGTGTCAATCTTTATAGAATCGTCGAAGATCTTTTGAAAGAGCTAGCTCAGTTGTTTGATGATTCGAATAAGAAAGTCAATTTTCGTAGAGAATACTACAACTTGATTCAAGAATCAAAGAAATTCAGCGAGTTTTATACTCAGTTTCAACGACTATCTTTCTATCTAGACTATCACGAAAAGCAACTGATTATTGATTTGAAAGATAAAATACATCTTCATCTTCGATTCATTTGAGTAGATCAACTAGTTCAATCTGATTCTCTAAAGAAAATTCGTTTCTACCTGATTCATTTGAATAATGATCAGCGAGTCATTCAAAAGATCAAAGACAAGCTCAAACGCGTCAATGATCTTTCAAAGACTATCTTTCATAAAGCAACTGTTATCACTTAATCAGTTGATCACTTGAAGTCTGATCATTTAAAGTCGCGCGACGCGATTTTAACTAACGTCAAAGAAGCAAACATTCTAGTTGAAAGCTGTTTTGTATGTCATAAATCAGATCATAGCTCTAAAGAGTGTCTCAATCGACCTACTAGAATTAATGCAGTGAACAAAGAATATGATCGCTTCGATTTCGATTTCGATTTCGATTTCGATTTAAAAAACTAGTCATCTCTTTAAAAGTCATCAAAGAGATAGAGATTATATCTTTGTGCAAACTAGACGAAATTCTATCGAAAGAGAATTACTTTGAAAAGTCGTTTCTAATTGATGCTCATCTCATCTCTCAGAAATGATCTTTCAGTCTTTGTTTTTTAATAGACAGTGATTCAGTCATCTACACGATCATACATTCTAATCTAGTCGATAAAGTATGCAAGAAACTAGAAATTCAATCTATATCACTGACAAAAGAGAAGCTAATAAGAGATTATGATGAGAAGATATTTAAGAAGATTATCACTCATAAAATTCTATTCAATCTCATTATCGAAAGTCATAAGAAATTGATCATATCAATGTTGATAGCTGATATCAATCATCATGAAGTCATATTGAGTAAGCTCTGAATAAATAAAAACGAAATATTACTGAATATGCAGAACGACGTCATTGTTTTTTCGAATCAATTGAATACTTCTATTTCTGTTTTTTCGATTTCGCTCAATTCAAAGCACTCAAGTTGATCGTGATCAACTTCGCTCTCTTCAATCACTCAGACTAAGATCTTTAAAATGCTTAAACGATTCGTTTCAATCACTGCTCAGAAAGAGTCATTCTCGATTCAAAGCATAGATATCGCTTCGTTCAAAACACTGTTGAATCATTCAAAGAAGAACAAGATCAAAGTCTTTGCTTTATTCATGATGAACATCAATAAAGAAATCGCGTACAATACTCAGTGCAATTTGAACGCTCTAAATGTCTCTTTAATCAATGAAACGACTCAGAATTTGAAAGATATTAAAGCGAAGCTGTCATCGAAATATCATGAGTTTCTAGATGTTTTTGATCGAGCTCAATTGAATAAACTACCTCTTCATCGCTTCTATGATCATAAAATCGAGCTCATCAGTGATTTCACACTTTCTCACTGTCAAGTTTATTGAATGTTTTCTGTCAAACTTCTGAAAGTAAAGAAGTATCTGAACAAGAATCTGGCAAAGAAATTCATCACTTCTAGTCAGACTTTCTATTTCTCTTCTATTTTATTCATTCTCAAAGCAAATGAAGATCTTTGATTCTGCGTGAACTATCAAAAGCTAAATGTCATTTTCAAAAGAAATAGATATTCTCTATCGCTGATAGACGAGATCATTAATAAGATAGTGAGTTGCAAGCATCTGACTAAATTGAACATCATATCAGCGTTCAACAAACTTCAAATGCATCTCAATAACAAGAATTACATCACTTTTATCACTGCTTTAGAAGCATATAAATATAAGATGCTATCATTCAAACTGACTAATGAATTGATATTCTTTCAGCAATATATGAATAACGTTCTATGAGACTTTCTGAACGACTTTTGTCAAGTCTATCTAGATGACATTCTCATCTATAGCAAAATGAGAAAGAAACATAGAGATCACGTCAAACTAGTATTGAAACGACTACGCGAAGCTGAACTACAGATGAATATTCAAAAGTGCGAATTCAATGTAAAAGAGACTGTCTTTCTAGAAGTCATTGTATCAGAACTAGATCTTCGTATGAATCTCAGCAAAGTGACAGTCATAGTCAGCTGAATCACTTTGATCAATTTAAAGAAAATTCAGAGCTTCGTGAGATTTGTTAACTTCTATCATCGTTTCATTAAGAACTTCTCGAAGCTAATCAAATCATTCACTCAGCTGACTAGAAAGAACACGTCTTTTGTTTGAAACGAGATCTGTGTTCAAGTCTTTGACAATCTAAAGAAACAAGTCAGCTCGATCTCAGTACTTCGTCACTTCGATCTCAAATGACAAGCTATTCTGAAGATCAATGCTTTGAACTATGTAAAAGATGAAATACTATCTCAGTACAATGACAAGAAAATTCTTCATTCGATAACTTTCTACAGCAAGAGCATGATTCTTGCTGAAATCAATTATCACATCTATGACAAGAAATTGCTAGTCATTATTTGATGCTTTGAACATTGATGACTTGAGCTGAAATGTACTGAACTACTCATTCAGATGTTCATCGATCATCAGACTTTGAAGATCTTCATGAAAAACAAATAGTTGAGTCAATGACAAGTCAACTATCTAAACATTCTATCGAAGTTCAACTTTCAGATCATCTTTAAATCAGGCAAAATGAACACAAAGATCAATGCTTTAATCAGAATGTCTCTAGCAGACATCTTTGAATCAACTCAGCGTCTTGAAGATCATTTTCAGACTATTCTGACTTCTGATAGAGTCGATGTTCTATCTGTTGAATCAGAAGCAAATCTCTATCAACGAGTATATATGACAAATCAAACAGATAAGCTCTGCAGCAAATATAGACAAGCTATGAATGAAAACAAACTCAAATTTCATATCACTAAACTGAAGAACTGCGAAATCATTGACAACGTTCTATTTAGAAAAGATCTACTGTGAATTTCTGAGAACATGCACATGAAATTACTACAAGAAGTGCATGATCAATCTTCAATCTTTCACCTCGATAATAAATGAATCATTGATCTAGTTCAGCGTTTCTACTATTGATCAGATCATCAAGCTACTATTCAATAATACATTCGAAACTGTCATGCTTGTCAGCAAAGCAAAGTTTCTAGAAATAGCATCAATGAACTTTATCATTCTCTTTCAATTTCACAGAAACGCTGAAAAGATATAACTATGAACTTCATCACTGAACTATCTCTGTCAGAAGACTATAATGTCATTTGCACAATCATATGTCATCTCATCAAAGAACGTCACTATGTTTTCTGTCATTGAGAAAATGATGACATCTCAGTTGAAGAAATGATTTGAATCATGCTATGAAACGTCTATTGACTGCATGATCTACTCAGTTCTATTGTTTCAAACAGAGACTCTCAATTCATATCGACTATGTGAAAAAGTCTTTGCAAGCGACTGAGAATCACAGCTAGTCTATTCACAGTTTATCATTCTGAAATCAATGATTAATTGAAATGAGTCAATCAAAACGTTGAATGTGAACTTAGAATTTACTGCAATTACATGCAGAACGACTGAGTCAAATGAATATCTATGATGAAATTCAGTGACAATTTCAATATCTTCTCAATCACTTCAATGATTTTCTTCTACTTCAATAAAGAATTTCACTCTTGAATGAGTTTCGATTCAGATACAACTGACTACAAAACAACTCATGAACGACTTGAAGTTAGAAAGACAGATAATATTGTCATTCAAATGAAAGAGTTACTGAGCTTCGATTATCAACAATTGAAAAAGATGAAGCTGATCATTGAAGTTCAGATCAATAAACATAGATGAAACGTCACATATGAAGTAGATGACTGAGTTTGACTATCTTTCAGAAACATCAAGACAATGAAACTCTGCAAAGATTTGAAAGATAAACAGCTAGATCTCTATCAAATCACTGCTAAAGTGAATACATTCTATCATCTTCATCTATCAGTCAGCATGAAGCATCTGCATTCGATGTTCAGCTCAAAGCTACTACGATTGTATTCAGAAGATCTTCTATCAGAACAACATTCAGAATCACTCAGATCAATCACTATCAAAGACAATGAACACTGAAAGATAGATGATATATTGAACTTCAGACGTTATTGAGGTCGAATACAGTACAAAGTCAAATGAAAAGATCTAGATAGAAACGACGAATGATACTATGTTGATAAAGAGAAATTCGATGACTCAGAGAAAGTTTTGAACGAATTTCATAAGCTATATTCAAGCAAATCGCGCTAAATATCGAAATAACTATCAACAAAAAGCGAGCAAATGAACTACATTCATGCGAACATGAATTTTCAAAGAAAAGAATAATGTTACGAGCGTATCAAGACTGATTAGAACTAGTCAACGATTTAGTCGAGATCTGATCTAGATCTGACTCAGGTTTGACTTAGATATGACTCAACATTCTTTTCTTTCATCAACATCTTGTTCAGTTACATCATCTTCTTTTCGTGTTACAAACACATATCTTTTGAGTCTAGCGCAGTCTCTGAACATTACATAAATAGAAGCTTTTGTATCAATCTTCTTCTGTATTCTTAATATTCAGTTATAGCTATTTCTAAAGATCAAGCACTATCAATTCTGATCTTCATTGATTGTATCATTTAGACACGATTCTGACAGAATCTGCTTTCATAGCAAAGCAAAGCACTTAAGTTTGTTATGATTCTAGTCTTTGTCTATTCTTCGCCTAGTTTTCGCCTGATTTCATTCTAATTGAGTCTAGCGAAAATCTGATCTAGAAGTGATATCATTGAAACTCTGCATCATATATGTAAGATGTCAATTCAATTGAGTCTAGCACAAAGCTGAGAAACACACATATAAGAATCAAGTTCTTTTCTGTAGATACTTTTCTTTCTTAGCATTTATTTATTAGTTAAATGACATCTTTATGACTTGCTCTAGATCGACTTCTAACAGTAGATAAATGCAAATCAACTACTCTGCTATCAACATGTAAATGATACGAAATAATCTACTTCTATTCAGAAAATTCGCAAGAAATTCTTTGAATTACTTTCATCAAAACACATCTTCAAATTTACTCAAATTTACTCAAATTTATCAAATCAATCACTCAATCTTATCACAATTTATCTTTATCTTCAATCTTTCACAATGACATGCAACTCTAAATCAGTCGAGTCATGAACAGCTCATCTGCTTAAAAGCATTGCTAGTAAATGAGTTTTTCTTATTTCTTTCGATGCTTCAGCGAGATCTCAGAATGTCGCTAGAAGTATGCTTGACTCGATGCACGTTCCGATTTCGTGCACACTCTAAACTCAATTAGTCACCCATATCATTTTTATCATTATTCAATCATCATTCATAGAATCAGATTGCAATTGATATAGAGAGTTGTCGATATATATATGAAGCTTTCTAGCTATAAGAATCAATTATCAAATCGCTTAGAAGCTTTGATTTGCCTTTCAGCTCGCGTAGACCTGATTTGACTAGGTTCTCTTTCCATCTTCTCAATAGCAACAAAATCAGTGAATTGCTTCACTTTCATCTTTTTAGACTTCTTCTTTTGCTCTTTCTGAAGCTCTTTAGTCTTCAGCTTTTGCTTCTGAACTAGACGTCGTTGCTTCAATTTCTTCGCTCGTAGCTTCTTTTTTCGCTTCGCTTTCTTCTTTCGCTTCGCCTTCTTTTTTTCCCGTTTCATCTTTCTTTCAGCTATTAAACGCTGTTTCTCTAGCTTTCTAAGCTTTCTTTGTTCCTTTTCATTCGCCTTTTGAATAGCAGCTTGCTGTTTCTCTTCGATTCTTTGAATTTGATGATCACGAGCCGCCTGAATCTTATTAGAACTAAAAAACATTCTCTTTGCCTCATCATTTACTTCTAGATCGTCAAATAAAGGCTTGTCACGTCGTCTGCGACTTCTCTCTATACGTACTGTTCGTCGAAGATCTTTGTTTTCTGCTTTCAGAAGAGCAACATCTGTAGTAAGCTTTTTCATCGTATTGTTCAACTTTCGAGCTTTCGAACCAATTACTTTCCCTACAACTGACTTCATTAATCGTCGAATCGTTCTTCAATCAGCTTCGAACAATGCTGAAGAAGAAGAATGACTTGAATCAGATCTAGCGTTCGATTTGATCTGCTTTATGATCTGTGACGAATCGAAAGGCAGCAATTCTGTCTTTTTCCATTCACTTTTTATGTTGGCAGACGTGAAAGCAGCTTGATATGCAGATCAAAATAGATCAAAGAAGTCTCTTTTTGATATTCGAGAAAGTTTTTGACTCTTAAAGATTCAGTCGTTCAGGTTTTGAGAGTAGTAATTGGTCAAAGAATTGAATAAGCTGACATTCAGAGGTTGAAGACGATGAGTAGAATGAGAAGAATATAGAGTCACGAGCACCTTGTTCTGCTCACATCAGTCAAGAAACTTCATGTTGATATGACTGTCATGCTCGTCAACGAATAGAAGGCGATAATCGCGTGAATTTCTGGCTTTTGACCTCGTATTTCGATCAAATACGATAGTGAGCCAAGAATAGATCAATTCATCGTTAGTTCAGTCAGTAGCGAAGAAAGCAAAGAAGCAGAATTGCTCTTTGAAATCATATTCAGTAAGTCAGCTATTCTGAATATTGCCTGATATCGCCTGATAAATGATCGAAGGAGGTATATCGATCATATTCATGCAAATAGTTGCAATCAAGATAATTCATTCTCTATTGTCGTCTTGATCAGCACTCAGCAATTTATCACTGTCTAGATGCTTTAAACTAAAGACTCTTCGAGTCTTTTGAAGCAGTTCAAGTAGAAAGTTCTTTTCGTTCATATTGTATGTGTTTGAAGAAAGAATCTCATATTCTTCGATTTTTTGCTTTATCTACCCTCATATTAGTATGAATTTAAACGTAATGAAGGCACTTACTAGGTCAAAATAAAGCTGATATTGATATGCATTATCGACTTTTTTCCGCTCTAGATCAGCTTCTTGTAGAAATTTTGACTGCAATATATTTGAATGACGTCGAACGAACTCATAAGATCAGTTTTTGCCTGACTGTTTTTCAGATATATTATACGCAAAAACACGAATCATCGCATTGAAAGAAGGTATATCACGTTCGATAAGCTTGTTTATATAGCGAATAAGCTCTTTTTCTTGTTGATTCGAAAGAATTGACGTCGTTTGCTTGCTTTTCTTGACGAAGATCGTTTTACCCCTATGTCGTCGCGACAGCGTGCTTCGATTGACATTGAATTTCTTTGCAGTTGCAGTGTAGTTAGATGACTCTTGCAAAGCTAGATCTGCAAGAGCTGCTTCAATTGAAGTCATATTGAATTTGTAGTTGATTTTTGAAGAAAGATGAAAGTAGCAAAGTGAGATGTGCACGAAATCGAAACGTGCATCGAGCCGAGCATACTTCTATCTCATGAGACATCAACATGAGTCAACAACTTCGTCAATGAGCTATTGATCAGTCAGACGAGATCATCAAGATGCTGATCGAGCTAAGAGATTAACGAGACATGACTTTGAAACTCAATGAGCAATGAATTGATGTTCAAGTTGATCACATCAAGAGACTTAATAAGCTAGAAATCAATCAAATGACAATAAACACTTAAGAAGAGACTATCATTGAACTACGAGAGAAAGTCTTGAGTCTAAAAAAGAAACAGCGTTCAGCGAATCAGTCTCGATCTCGTCAGTCTATGAAATCTCTATCTCATCAATCTATCAAGAATCATACTTGACGTAAGTCGTTCACTTTATTCAATAATGATCATCACAAGTCTTTCAAGTTTTTGAATTCATCTGTATTCATTGACGAAGATAAATCAACATGAAATAGCTGAAGAATCAAGATGAACGACAAGCTTCAGACAAATGTTAATCACTTCAATAATGAGAATATTTGTATTGTCTATGTGATATTTAGACTAGAAGATGATGCTGCTGAGCACATCTTCGCTCAACGTTGACATGATGCTTTGCATTCATACATCTTGATCAACAAGCTATTTGAGCATCTGAAAGAAATATACGATAAACTGAATAGAAATTGAAAGTGTTGTTGCAAGTACAATGCTCTGAGACAAGCAGACAAGTCTTTCAATATTTTCTACTTCAACTTTATGAAGCTATTCAGCTATCTTGATTATGACAATTGCACTCTGATGAATGATCTTCAGAATAAAATCAATAATCGCTTGCAGAATGCTCTATCAATTTGTTCAAAGAACTTTACTTCACTCACTCGCTTAAGAATCTTTCTTCAGAGTGTGAATAATAAACAGCGAGTCAACTATCAGCTACGCAGCGAACGTCGCACTGTCATCATCAAAGTCATGATCATATCTGATAAATGCACTGCTACTTCATTGTCAGTAACGACTTTGATAATTGATTATGTTAAGTCTATCATCTTCTCTATCTCTGAGTCAGCAAGATCATTTATCATCTGCTATACTTGCAAGATCTTGAGTCACTTGTCAAAGAACTGCTCTTAGAACAAGATCAACACTTCTGCTTCTCAAGCTTTCACTCTTCGTCTACATGAAATCATCATTTCAAAGAATAAAGAGAATGAGAAAATGTCTTCTTTCAAAGATAGCAAGACAAAAAACTAGAGACTTTCATCAAAAACGTGATGAAAGATGTGTTAATTTCTTCAACGATGAGCATGTCAGATAATTCTTTTGCTTCTGAATCTTTGATTACTGAATATGTACTTTCTAGCAATGAAATTGATTACTCATTGAAGTCATTGATAAACATCGAAGCTGCTGACTATTCATACATTGATGAAGTGATCGCGCAGATTGTTTGTGACCAGTTGCAAATCGAGTCTCTGACTTTGATCAAAGCGAAGTCAATTCGAGAATTTGACGATCATTATGCTAAGAAACTCATTACTCATGTCATTTATTTGAACCTGACTGTTCAAGATCATACAATTAACACAGCTTTTATGTTGATCACTTGATTAAATCAACATCAAATGATTCTTGAAAAAACATGAATGAACAAAATCAATCTAGTAATAAATATGCAAATCGATTCTCTTCGATTTTCGAATTTCATTTCTAGTCAGAAATCAATTGTTCTATTCTCAAGTCATAAAACAATCACGAAACAGAAGAGCTTGACTTCTACTTATATACTGAGAAGACTCTTCACTTTCGTTACTTTTCAACTCAGTCAGAAATCACTTTCTTTTGATCAGTCAAAAGAGAAGTTTGTTAAAATGATCAAACAGTCAAAATCGCTTGAAGCAGTTTCGTCTAGCGTCAATTCTAAATCGACGTTCAGTCTGAAATCAGCTTTCAGTTCAATTAACATATTCATGATAAAGACAGTTGCATATAAAATGTTAGTCAAATGATCAGACGTCAAGATCTTTGCTGTTATCGTCTCAAAAATCGATCGACTCATAACTACAGTTGAAAACAAGTCTGAAGAAGTGAATCTGCATGAGCTTTCTTACATTGAAGCTCTTGAGCAAGTCAAGATCAAGCTTCTCTCTGAATATCATGACTATCTAGATGTTTTCGATCGAGTAATGATCGATCAGCTATCATTGCATCATTTCTATGATCACAAAATTGAGTTGATCAATGAAGAAATGTTCTTGCGAAGCAGACTATATCAGATGTTCAATCACAAGCTTCAGAAGATAAAGAAGTATCTGATTGAACATCTGAACAAAGAGTTTATTTTCTTCAGCTTTGCATCATACGTCTCACTCATCTTGTTCGCTGAAAAGAAAGACGAAAGTCTGCGTTTCTGCGTTGATTACAGAAAGCTCAATGCTTTGATCAAATGAAATCGCTACTCTTTGTCATTGATAGACGAGACTTTCACTCGTATACAAGAAAGCAAGTATCTGACTCGATTGAACATCATTGTTGCGTTCAACAAGCTACGCATGCACTCAGATAGCGAAGATTTGACTATCTTTATTATCTTCTTTGACTCATACAAATATCATGTAATGTTCTTTGAATTAATCAATGAATTGACGTTCTATCAACATTATATGAACGACGTGTTGTTTGAATATCTACATCAGTTTTGTCAAATTTATTTAGATGACATTATCATTTACAGCAAGATCTTGAAGAAACACAAGCGACATGTATGATTGATTCTGAATAGACTACGAGAAGCTGATCTACAGATAAACATTGATAAATGCAAGTTTCATGTTCAGAAAATCATCTTTTTAGAACTTTTGATGTCAATCGAGAAACTTAAGATGAATTCACGAAAGATGCAAGCAGTCGTTGATTGATTTACACTCAATAATCTCACTCAGATGCAGTTTTTCATTAACTTCTGCAACTTCTATCAACGCTTCATCAAGAACTTTTCAAAGATTGTTCGTTCAATGATTCAACTCACTCAAAAGAAGATCATATTTGAATGAAATGAAGTCTGTCAGATCGCCTTCGATCATATGAAGAGATGTATGATCAAGACTTCTATACTACGTCACTTTGATCAAACTCGTAAGACTATTCTTAAAATCAACTCATTCAACTACGTCAACGATGAAGTTCTGTCTCAATATGATGATGAAGATGTTCTACATTCAATTATCTTTTATAGCAAGAACATGTCTTCTGCTGAATGCAACTACGAGATATATGATAAAGAACTTCTGATCATCATTCGAGCATTTGAACACTGACGACTTGAACTGAAGCTAACTGACATTTCTATCAAGATGTTCATCGATCATCAAGCGCTCATCTCATTGATGAAAGATAAAGAGCTGAGCAGACATCAGATGCGTTGAGTTCAGAAGCTAGCTGACTTCAACTTCAAGATAATGTATTGATCTGACAAACAGAACATTAAAATCGATGCATTAACTTGTTGAGCTGACTTCGTGTCTAGAGATTTCAACGATGAACGCGTTTGATATCAAAGAACTACTATTCTGACATTGAATTGAATGAAGATCGCTGATCTAAAGAAGAATAATGATCAATCAATTTATAAACAGATTCTTGAGATTAATGAGATTGACGAGAATTGTACGCTACTTCGCGAAGCAATAGCAAGAGACGAGACATAATATGAAGATATCAAATTGAAGAATTGTTGAACTCAGAATGAAATCTTGTATCATGATAGTCAGCTATGAGTTTCGTTCAATGAGCTTCTACAAATGAATCTGATTCGTGAGATACATGATCAATCGTCGATTGATCATTCTGAAATTCTTAGAACAGTGAAGATCATAAAGCGAAATTACTATTGATCTTCTATGCGAAAAACGATAGATCGATATATTCAAAACTGCTATGTATGTCAATGTTCAAAGACATCAAGAAATAAATCAAATGACTTGCTTCAATCTCTATCTATATCTGAACAGCGATGACAAGACATAGAAATGAACTTCATTATCAATCTATCTGATTCGTACAATTACAATGCTATTCTGACTGTCATCTGCAAATTGTCAAAAGAAAGACATTATATTTCTTACATCATTGATGATGAAGATATCACAGCTGAAAAGACAGCTGAAATGCTGATTCAATGAGTATATCAAACTCATGATTTATCAAGCTTCATAGTATCTGATCGAGATTCGCAATTCATCTCTATACTATGAAAGTTTCTTTGCAGACGACTGAGCATTTTTCTTTGATTGTTCATCGTCTATCATTTTCAGATCAATGATCAAAGCAAACAAGTTAATCAGAACATCAAGTGATATCTTTGATTCTTCTGTTCATATATGCAGAACGACTGATTTAAGTGACTATTCATGATCGAGTTTGTCGACAATAACGTCTTGTCATCAGTCATTTTCTTAACTTTCTTCTTCATGAACAAGAACTTTCATTCTCATATGAGCTTCAACTCTGACATCATTGAGTATGAAAGCATTCGCGAACGCTTGCAGATTGATTGAGTCAAGAATATATCTGAACAAATGAACAAGACTTTGATCTTCGCTCGTGAAGCTCTGATCAAAGCACAGAAACAAATGATGAATCAAGTTAATAAGCATAGAAAGAAAGTTAATTACAAGATTGAATCAAAGATGTTTCTGAATGAACGAAACATCATTACAGCGAGATCTTTCAAAAAATTGAATAACAAGATGCTTAATTCATTTCAGATCACTGAGTCTGTTGACTCATTCTATAAGTTGAAACTATCAGAGACTATGCATATACATGATGTATTTCATTCAGAGCTTCTTCATTCTGTCGTTGATAACTCTCTGCCTGATCAAAAGAATGAATCTTCGAGATTAATAGTGATAAACGATGAAGACGAATGAAAAATCGATGATATACTGAACTTTCGACGCTATAGAAGATGACTTCAATATCAAGTCAAATGAAAGAGCTATGACAACGATCTCAACTGATATAATGCTGATGATGACGAATTTATGAACGCTCAAGAGATGATTAACGACTTTCATATTAAATATTCAAGAAAAGCGCACTAAGAAACAACATTCATGCAAACATGAATAGTCAAGAGAGCAAAGTAATGTTACGATTCTAGTCTTCGTCTATTCTTCATCTAGTCTTCGTCTGATTTCATTCTAATCGAGTCTAGCGAAAATCTGATCTAAAGATAATATCATTGAGACTCTGCATCATATGTGTAAGACGTCAATTCAATCGAGTCTAGCACAGAGCTGAGAAACACACATATAAGAATCGAGTTCTTTTCTGTAGATACTTTTCTTTCTTAGCATTTATCTATTAGTTAAATGACACTTCTATGACTCGCTCTAGATTGATCTCTAACAAAGTTGATCTCGATCAACTTTGTTTCTTTCAATCAACTGAGAAAAAGAAACTCATTAATATTGTCATGATCAAAGTCGCTGTATATTAAACTTTAGTCAAGAATAAGAAGATCAAGATCTTCTTCTTGATCATTAGTGAAATCAACAAAGTGCTTAGCTCAGTTGAAGATTTCGCGAAACTGAATGAAATGACTTCTGTCATGTCATTAAATGATAGACTGATTGCGTCAAGTCAAGTACTCGACTCATCAAGACTTGATTTGAGTCAGAATTCTTGACTTGAGTATTTGAGTCGAGTCAAGATGTTCAACCTGAGTATTCAAGTCAAGTCAGAGAATTGAAATCAAGTATCGATTTGAAATTCTCGACTTGACTCGTCAAGACATGAAGATAAATAGATAGATGTTCTATTATGACTCTCTATTATGACTTTCTATCATGACTCTCTATCAAATAGTCTTCATGTTTTTCTATCATGACTTCTCTTCATGACTTTTCTTCATGACTTTCTATCAAACAGCCTTCATAGTTCTTCGTCATGACTCTCTATCATAGTTTTCTATCAAAGTTCTCTATCAAATGATCTCTATGTTTCTCTTCATGTTCTTCTTTATGACTTTCTACCAAAAAGGTAATGCAAAAAGGTAATGCAAAAAGGTAATGCAAAGGCGAAAAACCGGAAAAATTTCTATATTTAGTTCTCTTGACGTCATATTCGATTTCTTGATGAGTCGAGTCAAGAATTTGAATCGAGTATCGACTTGAAGTCAATATCAGGCCGAGTCAGAATGTTGAAATCAAGTATTCGAGTCGAGTCAGAAGATTGATATCGAGTACTCGAGTCAAGTCAGAAGATTGATATTGAAACTCGACTTGACGATCAGTTTATTAAATGAACTGAAAAAGAAGCTTTTGATAGTTTATCATGACTTTCTGAATGTTTTTGATAGAGAAAAGACAACGCAGTTGTCTTTGCATTGATCATACGATCATAAAATTAAATTAAAAGATGAGAATCAGTCTTTTAAAAGTTGATTGTATCTTATGTTGAGTCACAAGTTGCAGAAGATCAAGAAGTATCTAGAAGAGAACTTGAAGAAGAAGTTTATTACACTCAGCAAAGCTTTATTCGCTTCGTCAATACTATTTGTTGAAAAGAAAGATGATAATCTTCGCTTTTGCATAAATTATTGAAAACTGAATGCTCTGATCAAAAGAAATCGTTATTCAATATTCTTGATAGATGAAGTACTAGCTCAAATTCAAGACAGTAAGTATCTGACTCAACTTAACATTATTACTGCATTCAATAAACTGCAAATGAGTTCAGAAAGTGAGAATTTAACTACTTTGATTACTTTTTTCAATATTTACAAGTATAAAGTAATGCTCTTTGAATTGATTAATGAATCTGCGTTCTTTCAGCACTATATCAACAATGTATTGTTCAAATGTTCGCATAAATTCTGTCAGACATATTTGAATGATATTCTTATCTACAGTAAGATCTTGAAGAAACATAGAACTCATGTGAAAGAAGTGCTAAACAAGCTTCGCGAAGTCGACTTGCAGATAAACATTGACAAGTGCGAATTCAAGATTCAGAAAATCTCGTTTCTTGAATTACTAATATTCATCAATGATCTACGAATGAATTCTCGAGAAGTAGATGTGATTTGAAGCTAAAAAGTGTTACGATCGTTGACTCATATGCAGATCTTCATTGACTTCTGCAATTTTTATCGACGATTCATAAAGAACTTCTCAAAGATCATTCAACTCATGATAAAGCTAACTTGAAAAAATCATCTTTTTAAATGAACAGAGATCTGTCAAATGATCTTTGAAGAACTAAAGCAACAGATGACAACAGTTTTTGTTCTGAAGCATTTCAACTCAATCAGAGAAGTTATTCTGAAAATGAACTTCTTGAACTATGTAAACGACAAAGTATTGTCTCAGTATGATGATGAAGACATTCTACATTCAGTGATCTTTTATAGCAAGAACATGATTTTCGCAGAATGCAACTACGAGATTTATGACAAAGAACTGCTGATCATTATTCGCTGTTTGAAACATTGACATCTCAAATTGAAATGTACAAATATTTTAATCAAGATCTTCATCAATCATCTGAATTTGAAGTACTTCATGATCATCAAAGAACTGACTTGATGACAAGCTAAATGAGCTGAGAAGTTATCTGAATATAACTTCAAGATCATATATCAGTCGAGAAAATAGAATCTGAAAGTTGACGCGCTGATCAGAATGTCAGACGTCAAGTCAGTTGAAGCAAACAATGATTGAAAGCTATATCAGCATCAGATGCTATTGTTGAAAGACAAATTTGAGCTGCAGTCAATAAAAGTTGATCAAGAAGATGATCAGAAAGCTGATCAAGATCTGACTCAGATCTTGCTCAAATCTGACTCAGATTTGAAACAAGAATTGAATGTTAACGAAAATTCAATCGAAGAGATGATTTCTATTCAGAATCAAATTATAGTTGAAAATTGAATGTGCTTTAATATTCAAATAGTCATGAAACAAAACAGAAAAACTTGTCAAGATATTGATTTAGACAATTGCAAAGTACTTAATGAAGTACTCTGAAAAGATGATAGACTATGAGTTTTTCAGTCAATAATCACTTGATTGATAAGAAAAGCATATGATCTTTTGATCAATAATTATTCTGACATGAATCAAACATTGAACTTGCTGAGATGATCATATTGCTGATCGAAGATGAGAACAACGATCAAGCGCTACATTCAAAACTGTTACGTTTGTCATAGATCAAAAGCATCGAGAGATTGAATCAATGAACTGCTGAAGTCATTGCTCATATTCAAACAGTGATGACAGAACATATCATTAGACTTCATTATCAATCTATTAGAAAGTGATGAAAACAACGCGATTCTGACAGTCATAGATCAATTGTCTAAGAAACGACATTATATATCATGTTGATCAGATGACAAAAAAATCTTCGCAGAATAAACAGTCAAGTTACTGTTGATATGAATCTTCAGAACTCATGAACTATCAAGATCAATAATGTTCAATTGTGATTCACAATTCATATTAATTGTCTGAAAGTCTTTATGTTTGAAACTCAACATCAAGATGAAACTATTTACAGACTATCATTTGCAGATCAATGATTAAATAGAAAGAGTGAATCAGAATGTGAAATGATATCTACAAAGCTATTGCTCATATATGCAAGATGATTGATTCATCTGATTATTTATGATTGAATTCATCAATAACAATGCTATTTCATTATCAATTGAACAGTCAACGTTCTTTCTGAATAAGAGCTTTCATTCTCATATGAGCTTCAATTTGAACTCAATTAAATATGAGATCACTTGAGCTAAAATTGAAGCAGACAAAGCAGAGAATATATTTGAACACATGAAATGATCACTAGCATTGATCAAACAAGTCTTAGCAAGAGTCAGAGTCACAATGAAGAAACAAATTGACAAGCATCAAAAGAAAATGATTTACAAGATAAATGACATAATGTTTCTGAATTCTAGAAACATAATGATCTTACAATCATCAAAGAAGCTAGACGATAAAATGCTAGAACTCTTCAAGATTCTGATCAAGATTGAACATGAATATCAACTGAAACTGTTGTTAACTATGAAGATTTATTCGAAGTTTGCGTCAAATCTGCTGCAACTAGATTCAAAAGACGCTTTAAAAGAACAATGAAATGAGTCGTCTGATTTTATAGTGATTGAAGACAAAGATGAATGAAAAGTGAAGAACATATTGAACTTCAGACACTACGAACGAGATAAACAACTACAATATCATGTCAATTAAAAAGAATATGACGTCGATTTACATTGATACAACGTTGATGAAAGTGAATTCGAAGATTGCTTGAAAGTCATCAATGACTTTTATGAATGTTATTTGAACAAATCAAGATAGAAATTAACTCAAGAAAGATTGACTGAACTGCAACAATGAGAACATTGCTAAATGAAGAAAGAGAGTAATGTTGTGATTGTGCACTTCAAGTTAGTCTAACATAAATCATGTCAGACTATCATAAACTAGTATAAAGCTGATGTTGACACGCTAGCGATCTAGCGTGTCTTCGTGAGTAAAACTCATGACGTGTTGCATCTTCTTTCTTCTTCAGCTTTGAACTTCTAGTTAGAATACACTCATATGATTCGCTCTATGCAGATTCATAATACATGCAATTTGATGCAACTCATCTGACACAATCATGAGACTGCAGAATGAGATTCAAACTTGAATGATTTTCATAATGAAAGTGTTCAGATGAACATTGAAGATGAGAATCAAGAATATATGTTAATAAATGATTTCATAGAAGAGCACATGAACATTGAGATGAATAACGTTGATTTGAATCAAAATATGAAACATATATCATCAAGAATTGAAATGATACAACTTCAGACTGAACTTTTCTTCACATCATCAGCGCTGCAAGTTGAAATCTTCGTCAAGACAACTGATCATGATGTCGAAACAACAGTCAACATGTTAAAGAAAGCATCAGAATTATTGAGTTCAAATTCTCAAATAATCAAGAACATAAACAACAATCAATACTATTCATTTCAATGCAAAGCAGATTACGCATTTGCTCACTGACTTCATTAAACAAAGATTATCAAAGACAGTGTTAATCAATTCTTTTAAGACTTGCGCTTGCAAGTCTTACATCAACATGTCAGCTTTCATAATGCAAACAAGTGATTAATACTTTTACATCAGATTTCATATGATGTTGAAAACAATGAATAACATTCTTGAATGTTCACAGTTGAATTCAGTTACGAAGAAGTTCAAGAAGAGCAGCACTGCATTTTGTATTATGACATCATCAAGACATTTCAATTCTTGTTGAATCATTCATCATTTCAAGATGAGCTGATCTACGCATTTATTTAACATTATAATGTCAACAACTTTTGAATTTACGATGAGATGCATACTGCTGATTGATGATGAGAAACGTAGAAGAAGCTTTCTGATGATGTTATCATGATATCACTGTTAATTTTCATCGATAAGACAGTCTTGACTGAGCATTAAAGCAATTTATTTGCATGATTTATATATTTAATGATAGAGAATCTAAATCGACGCACAAGACATGCTCAAAAACGATTGAGATTGATTCTTCTGAGATTTCTTTTCATAGTTAACAATGATGACAACAATATCAAGTCAAAGATTTAACACATGATGTTATTAATCATACTCAAGCATACGTTAAACATGTATCATCATGCATTAATACATGATCTCACACGTAACAGTCGTTGAAACTATGTTCAGAAACAACATTTCTGTTCTTTGCATGAACAATAAAATAAAACAATGTTATTCAATAATCATCAAGTTCATGATGAACTACGAGAAATAAGTATTAATCACAGACATCAAGATGAATTAACAATGCTTTATTTATTAAGTGTCATCTCATGAGCATGAAAATTTAGACAAAACATGATCAATTTGAACACATGCATTCACTAGAAATCAACAGAGACAATAAAAAAAGAACAATATGATTGAGAATGACTCTGCTTGAATACATTCAGTGAAAAACTTTGCATGATCACATATGTTTATCAATATTCATGAAACAATGATGATAAATGTATTACATCAACTACTTAAAAGAATCATCTCATATCTGATGTTATGACTTAGTCAGATCATCAATGAGAATGTTTATACAAGTTGAAGAAGAAAAGAAATCAGATTAGCTTTAAATGATGCATCAGAAACAGCTTAGCTGAATCAAAGATTTCACGTCATTTCATCATTTAAAGACATGAAGAGATTTGTCAAGTACAGTATGATTAAGCAATGAACTGATGCAGATTGAAAGTCGATTGTATGTCAGTTTATATCAGTCATTGTATTGCTTCTGATCATGAGAATGTCTGCAGCGATTCACTTCTGTTACGATTCTAGCTACGCATCTATGTTGATAGCTATGTTGATGACTATGTTGATGACTATGTTCCTGGCTATCGTCGATTGCTCGTCACTAGGCTATCGAGTTGTTTCGAAGCCAACCCTATTCAGGGTTAGCTTATGTTCTTCTGAGTCATATAGATAGTCGATTCTTCCCTTCTAGATACTTTCCTTCCTTAGCATTTATATACTCGTTACATTACACTCATATGACTCGCTCTATGCTGATCTCTAACAACTTCGCTCAAGCAGTGATAAAATTCATGATACTTGCTCAGTATCATTCATATGACGAAGAAACTCTTCAATATCTTGAACATACGCTTTTTTGATTGAACAAGCTAAAGAATGTTTTTTGTCATTTGTGATCTGAGTGTTCAGATACAGACGTTGATCATTTCAACATTTTAAAACTACATGCAATGACATATTATGCAAGTCAGATTCAAAGATACAATAGTACTGATAATTTCAATACAAAGCACAGTGAGATTGCACACAAGTATTTAATAAAGATCTTTTTCAATTGCATCAACAAATGAGAAATGTTTCAAAGACAATTATTGCATCACAATACTCAACATCTGAATCTTCTTACAATGAAAGATATTCTTCTTTACAGAGATACAAAACAAAGCAAGATTAATAAGCATGCATTGACTGCTATGATAATACAATTCAATCATGTCTTTAATCTTCATAAAATTCAAGACACATTCATTCGCGAACAATGCAATCAAATACAAGAGACAGAACTCAATTTAAAATTATGATGTCATGCATCAATCTTAGTTAAGATTCTGAACATAAAGAAGCTTCTTGATGCGTTGACAGTCTTCATGTGCAAGTGTTGCAACATAGTCGATGAGAAAGTTGTATCAGATAGAGAGTTAGATAAAAAGAAAAAAGACTCAATCTGAGTGAAATCATACTATGTAAGCATTCATAAGTTACTTCAATGCTGAAAACAAGACGAAAAAGATGTCAATGACTTAAAGAATCTTGTCAATGATAAAGTATACTGCTCATTGAACTGACAGAGAAAGAAGAAAGTTTGAAGACGTGACTATGTTCTGATTCAGAAGAGATTGAAAGAGATGACTGAAGTCTTAACTTTGCTAAATGATCAACTATCTAATCAGCTACAACTTATTCTTTTCATTATAAATTCGTTGCATCAAGACAACAAGAATAATGAGCTATGACACAATGATGCTCTCATCAAACTACTCAAGTCTTGCAATGAAAGAACTCAACATGCTATGCATGAAATAATTGAGATAAAGCACTGATCTAAAGATAACATCAAAAATTCTTGTTTGCTTGAAGCTAGTCAATTTTTTCATTTGCATACAATTCTGAAAAGTGTGCATGTTGTATCAGCAAATGATATTTCTAGCGAGTCAAACAAAAACAAGTTCTTCTACATTAACAACTTCAACAACTGAAATTCATACAATTCAATATATGAGAAGAGTTTCTTGCATAAAGAGACAAGAATAGCAAAATACTACTTCAAATGCAAAAGCTGAAGATATTTGAAACTGACTCAATCTCATTGCAGACAAAAATCAAACAATGTATATGTATTATGTTTATGTCTCAGAGCATATACAGAATCATTGAAGTCAATGATGCTACATGACTAAGCAACTAAGAAATATAATCATCTCTTGACTTTGCTCAATCAAATTTTTCTTGATGAACAGAAGTTTCAACTATGAATCAATTGTTACAAATATGTCAGAGTTGATTAGAACTAGTCAATGATCTAGTCAAGATCTGATCTAGATCTGACTCAGACTTGACTCAGATATGACTCAGCATCTTTTCTCTTTTCTAGCATCTTCTAATCAGCTTCTATTGTCTTCTAGATAAACACACTTCTTTGTGTTACAAGTGATCAACAGATTTCTATGACAAACACATTTCTTTGTGTTGCAAACATCTTTCAAATCAACATCTTTCTTGTGTTTCAACACGTCTTCTTTGAGACTAGCGTCAATCTGAGTAACTACTATATAAAGCATGTTCTTTTTATCTTTTGTATCTTCTTTCTTCTGTATTCTTAAAGTCTTAGTTATAACTATCTTTATAGATCAAACATTCTAGTCACGCATGCACTTTGATTAGTTTCTAGACATGATTTCAACATTACTTTAAGAATTCATTAATCACATGATACTGATTTCTATACTCATTCAAATTCACTCAATTGACAACAAAACGAGTATAAAGAAATTTGTGTATTTAATGATCAACGACATTGAAAGACAGAACAACATCAAGAAATCAATAAAATCAACAAGAACATATGATCATGTGATTGCTAGAGAATCTATCGCTCAGTCAGTAGCATCAGTTCAAATCAATTAATAGAATCAATGATAAAGAATCTTCATTGATTGCTTGAGAATCACAAAAAAATTCTTTCAAATCAGCAACACTCTTTTCTGAAGACTAAACACTTTAACAAATGATCTCACTATCTACTATTGAGCATCGTTATTCGCTTGATCATCAAAATCTTCATCATGATTCAATCATTTGTGAATACTCAATTCAATTTCTTTGAGAATAATCAAAGTCTCGATTCAGTCATCTATCTTAAGTTATCTTCTCATTTATCAAAATTTCTTAGAACTGACTTTGTATGAAAACATCATCAATTCATGTCTCATTCTCAGACACTTGATGAATCTCTGAAAGTCTCTATTTTCTGAGATATCAAAAATGTAAAACAGCTACAACACTGAGTCAAACAAGACTCAGAAGTTTTTCTAGAAGATTTAAACAATCTTTGAACTCAACGAGATCTAGATGTAGAAGCTTGTGAGTTATTTGATAGAATACTCAGCGAACAGATATGAAGAGCTCGTTTCAAGAAAATTGATTGAGCAAAAGAATGATTGAATCTAAATCTTAAAAAGCTTCAAGATCAGCTGATGAAACTACAACATTGACTGCGATTGACTAAAGAAGATACTTCTACTTCTTTCATCATGTTCAATTTATTCAAGTGATCTCAAAAGCTTTCGAATTCATCTTTGTTTACTGATGAAAAAGAATTTATCTGAAATGATTGACAAGAAAAGATTCGCGACAAGCTAGAAATCAACATCGATCATTTCAACAATGACAAAGCTATACTAGTCTACATTCATTCTTGAATCAGCGAAGATGCAGTCAAAGTCATTCTAGTCAGACGTCAGCAAGATTCATTGAACTTTTATTCAATGATTAACAATCTACTAAATGAACTTGCTCAGCTTTATGATGATTCTGACAAAGAGACAAACTTTCGAAGAAAATATGCTAATCTCATTCAAGAAAAGAGCAAATTCAGCAACTTCTATTTGTTATTTCAACATCTGTTCTTCTATTTAAAGTATCATGAAAAGCAATTGATCATTAATTTACAAGACAAGATAGTTTATCATCTTCATGCAGCTTGAAGTAGTCAGCTGATTCAGTCAAAATCTTTCAATGAAATTCGTAGTTATCTGATTCATTTGAACAATGAGCATCGAGTCATGAATGACATCAAAGAAAAGAAATTCTTGATCAAAGTCAGAAAGCAAGTCATCTTTGCTGAGAAATGAGACTCATTGAATCTCTATAAAAAGATTGAAGTCATTACACTCATTAATTATTCAAAGTCGCACGACGTGATTTTAACTAGCGTCAAAGACATTGATCTACAAGCTGAAATTTGTTTCATCTGTCACAAATCAAATCATACTTTTAGAGTGTTCTGATTGATCGAAAGTCAATGCATTAGAAGATGATGAGTTTGATCAATTTACATTGAACTCTGAGTTCAATTCTGATTCAAAAAACTAGCTATCTTTTTTAGAGTCATCAAAGAGATAAAGATCATATTTTTGTGCAGTCAAATCAAAGTTCTATCAAAAGAAAACTATTTTGAAAAGTTATTTCTGATCAATGCTTCTCTTATCTCTCAGAGCAATTCTTTCAGTCTTCGCTCTTTAATAGATAGTGATTTCATCGTCTACATGCTAATACATGACAAGCTAGTCAATAAAGTATGTCAGAAACTTGAAATACAATTTATATTACTAGCAAAAGAGAAGTTAATACGAGACTATAATAAGAAGTTAGCTAGAAAGATTATTACTCATAAGATTCTACTCAATCTCACGATCGAAAGTCATAAGAAATTGACTATGTCAATGCTGATAGCTGATATTGAACATCATGAAGCTATATTAAACAAACTCTGAATGAACAAAAATGAAATATTATTGAACATGAGACATGATACTATCGTATTTTCTGATCAATTAAATACTTCTATTTCGGTTTTTTCAATCTCGTCAAATACAAAGCACTCAAGTTGATCGTGATCAACTTCAATCTCTTCAGCAGCTCACAGCAAGATCTTTAAGATGTTCAAGCACTCAGTTTCATTCTTTCAGAAAGAGTCATTCTCGATTCAAAACATAAACGTCACTTCTTTTCAAGCACTAGTAAAATGAAAAAAGAAGAATCAGACAAAGATTTTTGCTATGTTCATTGAAGACATCGATAGAAAAATCGTCTACAATACTTAATGTGAACTAGATGTCATAAACGTCTTTTCAGTCAATGAAATGACTCAGAATCTAGAAGATATTAAAGTCAAGCTATCATTGAAATATCAGAATTTTCTAAATGTCTTTGATTGAGTTCAAGCAGATAAGCTATCGTCTCATTATTTATATGATCATAAGATAGAGCTTACTAGTGACGTAACATCATTTCGCTGTCGAGCATATTAAATGTCTTTCTACAAGCTTCAGAAAGTAAAGAAATATCTGAATGAGAATCTTTTCAAAGAATTTATAATCTCTAGCAAAGCTTCGTATTTCTCACTCGTTCTGTTCATCTTGAAAGCAAATAAAGATCTACAATTCTGCGTTGACTATTGAAAACTCAATGCTATTATCAAAAGAAATCGCTATTTTCTATCGCTCATAGATGAAGTAATTGACAAAATAGTTGGTTGCAAACATCTGACTTGATTGAATATCATTTCAACGTTCAACAAACTACAAATGCACTCTGATAGTGAGAATTACACTATCTTTATTATCACGTTAGAAGCATATAAATCAAAGATGTTATCTTTTGAACTTATCAATGATTCTGTCTCGTTTCAGCAGTATATGAATGATGTTTTTAAGACTTTCTAAATGACTTTTGTCAAGTCTATCTGAACGACATTCTGATCTACAGCAAAACTCAACAAGAACATCAACAACATGTCAAAATGATATTAAATCATCTATAAGAAGCTGATTTACAAGTAGATATTTGAAAGTGCAAATTTAACGTAGAAGAAACTGTCTTTTTAAAAGTCATAGTTTCAGAACAGAGTCTTTGCATGAACTCTATTAAAGTGAAAGTCATAGTCAACTGAGCTACGTCAATCAATCTAAAAGAAGTTCAGAGCTTCGTGAGATTCATTAACTTCTATCATCATTTCATTAAAGACTTCTTGAAGCTAGTCAAATCATTCACTCAGTTAACTAGAAAGAACACGTCTTTTGTATGAAACGAAGTCTGTGTTCAAGCTTTCGATGATCTAAAGAAACAAGTCAGCTCAATCTTAGTACTACGACATTTCGATTTCAAATGATAAACTATTCTAGAAATTGATGCATCTGACTACGTCAAAGGTGAAATTCTATCACAGTATGATGATGAGAGAGTTTTTCACTCAGTAGCTTTCTACAGCAAGAGCATGATCTTCGCTGAATGCAATTATCATATCTATGACAAGAAATTGCTAGTCATTATTTAATGTTTTGAACATTGAAGACTCAAGCTTGAATGCACTGAACTACTTATTCAAATATTGATTAATCATCAGACTCTGAAGATTTTCATGAAAAATAAACAGTTAACTCGATGTCAAGTCAATTATTTAAACATTCTATTCAAGTTCAACTTTCAAATTATATTTTGATCAGACAAAATTGTTAGAACACGACTCGAGTAGAGATGAGAACTACGACGAATAAAGACGTAGTTCACAGCATGATGAACTCTGATCTAGTAAGATCATGATCACGTGCTAATGATTCGTTATATGAAATCATTGAGATCATGAAGCGACTCTCATGATCAAGAATCTGAGTCGACGAAATCACTCAGCGATTCAGGCGATCGCACGAATCTTCTATGTCTATATAACGATGGTCGTTCTCTTAGATAGAAGCTTCGTGCTCAACTCATGTAAGTAGTCAATACATATTATTGTCTCAGCTATCTTCAGATCTCAAGTCTAGTAATAGTGATTACTGTTTGATCTCTGTATATACCTTGTGTTGTTAAAGAAACAATCGTTACACTTTGAGCATCACTCTTTCACAAGATATCAGAGACGTTCATTCTCTTCAGTCATGTCTAGTCAGTCAGAACGAGTCACGCTCAGTCAAGAAGCAAGCATCTTCAGCGCAGATAAGATCAAGATCTCAACATCGAACTTGTATCACGACGATCGAAATAAACTCGAAGCATACCTGATACAGATAGAGCTATACATCAAACGACACTCATTTCAGTTCAAGTTCATCGAGAACAAAGTACTCTTTGCATTCATCTATCTAAGAGATAATGCATTCACATGATTTCATCATTATCTAACGAATTATCTGCAGAAGAAATCAGAGAAACGAGAAGAAGAAATCAACACGATATTTCGTGACTCTCAGACGTTTGAGAAACGTCTAAGAAGAGTATTTGAAGACATTGACAAGAAGCGTACAGCGAAACGACAGTTGTACAACCTGCGGCAGAAAATCTTCGCAGCGACTTATTCGATCAGCTTTCAGCATATCGCGACGAATACAGAATGAGACGATGCGATTCTCATCAGTCAGTTCTATCAGAGACTACGAAAGAAAGTCAAGGATGAAATCGCTAGAATCGATAGATTCGCTGACTTGCAGAAGATGATAATCAGAGCGATAATCATCGATAACAGGCAGTACGAGAGACGCCTGAAAAAAGGTAAAGAATCGACAATGTCAGTAGTATTGAGTCGGAAGTTCAAGAAGGAACGACGACAGTCATACTATGATTCTCAATCTATGAAGTTAGACGCAACTCGAAAAATATCGACGAACGCTCGCGGTAAAACAGTTCAACAAAGCAAGGCATGTTATACTTGCGAAAAGCTGAGTCATTACTTCAAAGATTGTACTCAGAACAAGTACAAGAACAAGTCAAAGCCTTATGACAAGCAAGGCAGATCTTTCGCAGCAACGAAAGAAGATCAGAAAAACAAGCATCAAGCATTGTCGTGAACAGCGTGTTACGAGAACAACTGTTGCACTCACCTGAGCAATAAGAAAGGTTCTGGATGATATTCGAAATCCTCGCGTAAGAATCGTTCTTACGCAGCAACTCATCGTCAATCAGAAGCGCACGATGAGAATAGTGACGAAAGCTCGTTCACTATGGTCGCGGAATCGAAGATTCTCGACAGCGAAGCATATGACTCGAACAGGTCGAACAGCACTGAAGAAGCTATTCGTCAAGCAGTCGAAGAAGAGAATCGACTTAGCGAAACCCTACGAGCATTCACTATCGCAGCAGAAGACGCTCTCGAGCAAGAAGAAGATCGTCTTGAAGTAAAAGAAGATCTCAGAAAGCTTACAAGTCAAGCAAGCTTTATAAGCATGTACAACGAATTGTACACTCTCTTTAAGCAGAAAGAGAAAGATTTTTCACAGCGAATGCAACAGATCAAGAATGATATACATCAAGCTATCTATGACACTATGCAAGATGAGTCGATCGCATCGCGCAAAGACATTCGATATCGTGACATAGTCATGAAAAAGTCATTCACAGAAGTCAAGTTCATCAAGCAAGAAGAATATGTACTTCTCGATGAAGATCACATATTCAGAGAACTCAGGCAGATGACAGAAGTCATCAGAGAAAGGTTTGATCTGTGTGATTCAAAGAAATATTCACTTAAGAAGATCAATTCAGATCGATTTCAGTACATAGAACAAGTACTGAAAGAAAGAACTTCTAGTTCAAAAAACTAGAAGACTCTTCGATCGACAGATCATTGAAGAAGTCTAGTCGAAGATCGAAAATCGAAAGCATATTTGTCTTCATCAATGACTCGTCGCAATTACGAGTCTGAGCCAAGGTTAATGATCACGCAGCACGACTATTCATAGACAGCGACTGCACGAAAAATTATATATTTCCAGAATTTGTCAAAAAAGCACAAATATCTACGCAGAAGAAGAAAGAATCTTACAATCTGCGAAACTTCGATGAAACACTCATGAAGTACAATAATGAACTAATAGATCAAGAAACTCAACTCATTCATTTGAGGCTCAAGCGACATTGAAAGAAGTTACGTTTAGAAGTTACGAAGCAGTCAGGCAGTGATATAGTTCTAGGCATATCATGGCTTCGTACGATCAATTCGATGATCGATTGAGTCAACGAGACAATCGCATTCCTAGGTACAGAAACGACGCGATTGCACTCGATATTGAAGTCATCACAAGATGTGAAGATATTCGTCATGACGAGCGAAGAAATGCGCGAAGAGTTCAGAGAAATCAGTGATGCACAGATGTTATGAAGCAGAGAGATTCAGAGCGATCACTCGAAGAATTTCGCTATCGCTATTATTTCTAAAGAATATCAGAAATATAAGATTCTGTTTGAGGAAGAAAGTGATCAGAAGACACTACTCAAACATCAATCGTGAAATCACGAGATTAAGCTCGTTGACGGCAAGGAATTCACGAAACAGTTCATTTATTCATTGTCGACAGAAAAGCTCGATGCTTTGCGACAATATCTGAAAGAGAACATGCGAAAAGAATTCATTAGAGAATCACAGTCGTCAGCAGAATACTCAATTCTGTTTGTTTCAAAATCGAATGAAAGTCTAAGGCTATGTGTCGACTACAGAGCACTGAATAACATCACGATTAAAAACAGCTATTCATTATCGCTCATAGCAGAACTGCAGAATAGATTGCAGAATGCACAGTGATTTACGAAATTTGATATATTCGAAGCATTCAATCGAATACGAATTAAAGAAGAAGACGAATGAAAGACAGTCTTTTGCACTCGACTAGAACATTACGAGTATTTGATCATGTCTTTCGACTTAATCAATGCTTCAGTCACGTTTCAGATCTTTGTGAATAACGTGCTACGACGTTATCTAGATCAATTCGTCATAGTATATCTGAATGATATATTAGTATACTCAAAGACGAAGAAAGAACATGTACAACATGTTAAGAAGATTCTACAGACTTTGAAGAAAGCTGATCTACGCATCAAGTCAGGAAAAAGTGAATTTCATGTACAGAGTGTACAGTTTTTGAAATTCATAGTCACGTCTCAGAGTCTAAGAATGAACTCAAAGAAGATAGAAGCTGTTACGACTTGATCGACGTCAAAGTCAAAGATCGAAGTTCAATTCTTTCTAGAATTCGCGAACTTCTATAGACGCTTTATAGAGAGATACTTCAGAATCGTCTCGTCACTTACGAATCTTACAAAAAAGAACATATCGTTCGTGTGAACTGAGAAAGCAGAAGAAGCTTTCAAAAAGCTGAAGAAATTGTTCATCTCTCAGTCAGTACTGATCATGTTTGAACCAGAAAAACTCATTACGCTCGAGATGAACGCATCAGACGAAGCTATTGAAGCATGTATCAGTCAATCAGACGACAAGAAACGTCTGCATCTCATTGCATTTCACAGTAGAAAGCTTACAGGCGCTGAATTGAACTATGAGATACACGACAAGAAGCTGTTAGCTATTGTCGACTCTTTCAAACAATGAAGAGTGTATCTGAAAGAATCTAGGCATCAGGTTCAAGTATATACAGATCATAAGAATCTGCTATACTTTACGATCACGAAAGTTCTAAATCGAAGACAGATTAGATGATCAAAAGAGTTGTCGTCGTACAACTTTCAAATTCAATATCGAAAGAAATCTGAAAACTCGAAGATCGACGCCTTGAGCAGAAGAGCAGATCACATGACAAATAGATCACAGGTAAATCAGACTATCTTGCAAGAGAACTCAGACGATTCGATTGTCTATAATAGACAAAACGCAGCTACTTTACGAATCGACAATAGAGATCTTGAGAAACGAGTAAAGCTAGAGCTAGCAAAAGACTCAGTCGCGCAAGATATTATAGAAAATATCGAGAACAACGCGAACTTTGAGATTATCAATGAAATACTAACATTTCAAGATCTGATCTATGTTTCAACAAGATGCAGACAAGAGATGATAGACGATCATCACAAGTCAATGATACACGAACATCAGAATTCGGATAAAATCATTGAGAGAATATCTAGAATCTACTATTTCTCAAAGATGAGAAAACAGATAGAAGATATTATTAGAAAGTGCGATGTGTGTATTCGTACGAAACACAATCGACATAAACTCTATGAACTTTTGAAAAGTCTCAGCACATCAGATCGTGCGTGGAAAAGCATAGCTTTGAACTTTATAGTCAAGCTATCTAAGTCAAAGAAAAGAGTCATCGAAACAATCTATGACTCTATCTTGATTATAACAGACAGATTAATCAAGTACGAATACTTCTTGCCATACAAAGAAGCAACATTCGCAGAAGATTTGACTTACACGTTTCTAAGAACGATTGTAGCAAATCATGAACTATCAGACGAGATAATTTCGAATAGAGACAAGCTCTTCACATCGAAATTCTGAAAATTCTTGATGAATCAGCTAGAAATTCATCATAAGCTGTCAACAGCTTATCATTCGCAAACAGATGAACAGACGAAAAGAATGAATCAGACACTGAAACAGTATCTCAGATGCTATATTAACTATAGGCAAAACGATTGAGTACAGCTACTATCAGTAGCACAGTTGACTTTCAATAGCGCAACGACAGAAGTAATCAGCGTGTCATCATTCTTTGCAAACTACGAGTTCGAGTCAGAAACTCTTAAGAAATCGCGTGAATTTGCACAATTAGCTCAGAAAGCTACGCTACAGATAGAACAATTGCAGCTGCTGCAAAAAGAATTACAGAAGAACATACAGTTTCTTAGCAAGCGCATGACTCTGTATGCTAATAAAAGAAGAGATAGAAAATCTACTCTTAAAGAGAAGAACAAAGCATATCTTCTAAGACGAAATATCAAGACGAAAAGATCAAGTAACAAATTGAATCACACAAAGCTAGAATTTTATAAGATTTTAGAGATCAAAGAATCTGTTAACTACAAGTTAGATCTGTCAGCATCTATGAGAATACATTCGATATTTCATATTTGTCTGTTGAAATCTGCGAACGCGAATACATCAATTCAGACAGAATCTTCAGAAATCGATTCAGAGAGTCAGAACGTCGAATACGAAGTAGAAGATATACTAGATCAGCAAGACATCACAGATCAGTCTCATTGATTGATCAAGTGAAAAGATTATGATCATATCGAGAACACTTGAAAATCAGAGAAAAATCTCAAGAACTGTCAGAAGCTTCTTCGACAATTTCAGCAAAGAAACTCGACAATCAGTCGAAATCAGAAGAAATTTCGAGCTGTTCGAAATCAACGTTAAGAAGAAGATCATTGATAGATGACTTGATTGTTCGACGACGTTCATTCTTCTCGAGTTCTTCAATATTCTTGAACTTTCGTTGCATCATATTCTCTCAGCGAGACTCGATTAATTCTTGTTGCTTTTGCAGACGAGCTGCTTTAGTCAGAGTCTCACTCAGCTCAGCATGAAGACGAGCTCGTTTCTTACGAACTCGCTCTCATTCAATCTCTGAGACGATCAGATCGCACTTGCGATCTAGATGCACACACTCGACACAATGATCGAAGTCAGTGTCAACACGACACTTCACGAAACGATTGAAACAGTGATTGCAGAGACGCATAACTGAACTATCGTTATAACGAAGTTTCTTCGAAAGACGACGACGCTTTGCGACAGAACTCGACGATTTGAATACTTGATTCAAATACATAGAAACGATGATTTCTGAGAACAGAAACCTTGAAGAGAATCTAGTGTTAGAACACGATCCGAGTAGAAATGAGAACTACGACGAATAAAGACGTAGTTCACAGCATGATGAATTCTGACCTAGTAAGATCATGATCACGTGCTAATGATTCGTTATATGAGATCATTGAGATCATGAAGCGATTCTCATGATCAAGAATCTGAATCGACGAAATCACTCAGCGACTCAGACGATCGCACGAATCTTCTATGTCTATATAACGATGATCGTTCTCTTAGATAGAAGCTTCGTGCTCAACTCATGTAAGTAGTCAATACATATTATTGTCTCAGCTATCTTCAGATCTCAAGTCTAGTAATAGTGATTACTGTTTGATCTCTGTATATATCTTGTGTTGTTAAAGGAACAATCGTTACAAGATTGACGAGATAGAGATTTCGTAGACTGACGAGATCGAGACTGATTCGCTGAACGCTGTTTCTTTTTTAGACTCAAGACTTTCTCTTGTAGATCGATGATAGTCTCTTCTTGAGTGTCTATTGTCATTTGATTGATCTCTAGCTCATTAAGTCTCTTGATGTGATCGACTTGAACATCGATTCATTGCTTGTTGAGTTTCAAAGTCATGTCTTGTTGATCTCTTAGCTTGATCAACATCTTGATGATCTCGTTCGACTGATCATGAGCTCATTGACGAAGTTGTTGACTCATGTTGATGTTTCATGAAATAGTGACATTCTGAGATTCAGCTGAGACATCGAAAGAAATAATGAAAACGCGTCTGCTAGCAGTGCTTCTAAGCAGACGAGCTGTTCGTGACTCGACTGATTCAAAGTCGTGTGTCATTGTGAGAAAAATAAATAGACAGATTTGATTGAGTGATTGATTTGATAAATTTGAGTAAATTTGAAGATGTGTTTTGATGAAAGTAATTCAAAGAATTTCTTGCGAATTTTCTGAATAAACGAAGTAGATTATTTCGTATCGTCTACACGTTGATAGCAGAGTAGTGTAACGATTGTTTCTTTAACAACACAAGATATATACAGAGATCAAACAGTAATCACTATTACTAGACTTGAGATCTGAAGATAGCTGAGACAATAATATGTATTGACTACTTACATGAGTTGAGCACGAAGCTTCTATCTAAGAGAACGATCATCGTTATATAGACATAGAAGAATCGTGTCAAGTCGTTCTTGCTCTGAATGATCATTCTGATCATTCTCGAGCAAGATGAGCAAGATGAGCATCATGCTCGCTATGCTCACTGTGATCACTTCTGATTCGAGCGATCAGAGCGATCACTTCGAGACTCTGATTACTCAATGATTATCTAATCATTGCTGTTTACGTAATCTTGCGCGAGAGAGTTCTAACACTAGATTCTCTTCTAAGATTTTCGTTTCGAAAATCACTTTTTCTTCATGTCTTCTCATCGCATAACTAAAAACTCTATCTTGCGTCGCAGAGATTTTCTTGAGCGCACGAGTTCTGAGCGTGCTGTCATGCGTTCTTGTGAACACTGCAGTCGCTTGCAAAAGAAATGTCGTGTCGACAATGATTTCGATCGTTGCATCGAGTGTGTGCGTCTCGATCGCAAATGCAACCTTACTTTCTCAATGATGAAGTGAAAAAGAGTAAAGACAGAACGCGATCGCGTTCTTGATGAGCTGCTGAACACTCACAAACAGATGCAAGAGATCTTCGCGAGAACTACTCGTCTGCAAAATCAATTTGTGTTTCTGAAAAACAAGAAACAGACGATGATTGAACGAAAGTTTCGAAACATCGTCGAGCTCGAGAAGAATGAGAGAAAGACTAGCGAATCATCGCTGAACAATCTTCTCTTTGATGTGTTCTTCAAGCAGATTGAGATTTCTTCAGACTTTGACTGACTGAGTTTCTCAACTGAAACTGTCGCAGAAGCGTCTGACAGTTTCTGAGATTTTTCTTCGATTCTCAAGTGTTCTCGATATGTTCGTAATCTTTTCACTTGATTAATCAATGAGACTGATCTTTGATATTCTGTCGATTCAGTATATCTTCTACTTCGTATTCGACGTTCTGACTTTCTGAATCAATTTCTGAAGATTCTGTTTGAATTGATGTATTCGAGTCTGCAGACTTCAAAAGACTGATATGAAATATCGAGTGTATTCTCATAGATGTTGACAGATCTAACTTGTAGTTAATCGATTCTTTGATCTCTAGAATCTTATAAGGTTCTAGCTTTGTGTGATTCAGTTTGTTACTTGATCTTTTCGTTTTGATGTTTCGTCTTAGTAGATACGCTTTGTTTCTCTTCTTAAGAGTAGATTCTCTATCTCTTCTTTTATTTGCATACAGAGTCATGCACTTGCTAAGAAACTGTATGTTCTTCTGTAATTCTTTTTGTAGCAGCTGCAATTGTTCTATCTGTAGTGTAGCTTTTTGAGCTAATTGTGCAAATTCACGCGATTTCTTAAAAGTTTCTGACTCGAACTCGTAGTTTGCAAAGAATGATGACATGCTGATTACTTCTGTTGTTGCGCTATTGAAAGTCAACTGTGCTACTGACAGTAGCTGTATTCAATCGTTTTGCCTATAGTTAATATAGCATCTGAGATACTGTTTCAGTGTCTGATTCATTCTTTTCGTCTGTTCATCTGTTTGCGAATGATAAGCTGTTGACAGCTTATGATGAATTTCTAGCTGATTCATCAAGAATTTTCAGAATTTCGATGTGAAGAGCTTGTCTCTATTCGAAATTATCTCGTCTGATAGTTCATGATTTGCTACAATCGTTCTTAGAAACGTGTAAGTCAAATCTTCTGCGAATGTTGCTTCTTTGTATGACAAGAAGTATTCGTACTTGATTAATCTGTCTGTTATAATCAAGATAGAGTCATAGATTGTTTCGATGACTCTTTTCTTTGACTTAGATAGCTTGACTATAAAGTTCAAAGCTATGCTTTTTCACGCACGATCTGATGTGCTGAGACTTTTCAAAAGTTCATAGAGTTTATGTCGATTGTGTTTCGTACGAATACACACATCGCACTTTCTAATAATATCTTCTATCTGTTTTCTCATCTTTGAGAAATAGTAGATTCTAGATATTCTCTCAATGATTTTATCCGAATTCTGATGTTCGTGTATCATTGACTTGTGATGATCGTCTATCATCTCTTGTCTGCATCTTGTTGAAACATAGATCAGATCTTGAAATGTTAGTATTTCATTGATAATCTCAAAGTTCGCGTTGTTCTCGATATTTTCTATAATATCTTGCGTGACTGAGTCTTTTGCTAGCTTTAGCTTTACTCGTTTCTCAAGATCTCTGTTGTCGATTCGTAAAGTAGCTGCGTTTTGTCTATTATAGACAATCGAATCGTCTGAGTTCTCTTGCAAGATAGTCTGATTTACCTGTGATCTATTTGTCATGTGATCTGCTCTTCTGCTCAAGACGTCGATCTTCGAGTTTTCAGATCTCTTTTGATATTGAATTTGAAAGTTGTACGATGACAACTCTTTCGATCATCTAATCTGTCTTCGATTTAAAACTTTCGTGATCGTAAAGTATAGCAGATTCTTATGATCTGTATATACTTGAATCTGATGTCTAGATTCTTCGAGATATACTCTTCATTGTTTGAAAGAGTCGACAATAGCTAACAGCTTCTTGTCGTGTATCTCATAGTTCAATTCAGCGTCTGTAAGCTTTCTACTGTGAAATGCAATGAGATGCAGACGTTTCTTGTCGTCTGATTGATTGATACATGCTTCAATAGCTTCGTCTGACGCGTTCATCTCGAGCGTAATGAGTTTTTCTGATTCAAACATGATCAGTATTGACTGAGAGATGAACAATTTCTTCAGCTTTTTGAAAGCTTCTTCTGCTTTCTCAGTTCACACGAACGATATGTTCTTTTTTGTAAGGTTCGTAAGTGACGAGACGATTCTGAAGTATCTCTCTATAAAGCGTTTATAGAAGTTCGCGAATTCTAGAAAGAATTGAACTTCGATCTTTGACTTTGACGTCGATCAAGTCGTAACAGCTTCTATCTTCTTTGAATTCATTCTTAGACTCTGAGACGTGACTATGAATCTCAAAAACTGTACACTCTGTACATGAAATTCACTTTTTTCTGACTTGATGCGTAGATCAGCTTTCTTCAAAGTCTGTAGAATCTTCTTAACATGTTGTACATGTTCTTTCTTCGTCTTTGAGTATACTAATATATCATTCAGATATACTATGACGAATTGATCTAG
>JAABUT010000354.1_pt1 | contig 79185 bp, 72 predicted proteins | sample 5559281 | NCBI WGS metagenome assembly JAABUT01 (sample SAMN10711880, study PRJNA513359) | rock metagenome | isolation source: Antarctica rocks | place: Antarctica: Victoria Land, Ricker Hills nord | collected 2016-01-04 | reverse complement strand
CGCATCGGCATCGGCGGGACCTGCCCCAGCTGCGATGAACCGGTCACGATCGACGAACTGCTACCCGCCTGACATGCTCCACCCGTCCGCAACAACGTGGTGTCCACGAAAGCGGGTCAACTCCATCCCGCGACCACAGCCAACGGCGCTTTGCGAAAGCGCCCCGCCTGCCCGACCAACCCGGCCACGGACGCAGGACACGTCGGACACGGCCGGGTGGCGCTGATGGCCGAGGTCAACCAGGCGCCCGGCGTGGCGTCTCCTTCACTTCCGGTGGTTCGGGGTTCGAGTCCCTGCGGCGCGTCCGCCCGGCCCTGGTCGGACGCCTCATGGTCTTCGACCGGGGCACCGGGCACTTGCGTCAGCACTCGGCGACCAGTCCAGGAGTCGAGTTCTACTTCGCGCTGTTGATCCCCAACCGGGAGGACTGAAGGCAGCTCCGGAAACGGACGAGAAGGCGCACCTCGCCGTTCGAGTGGCTGCGGTGGGCGCCTGCCTTGCTGTTGGCTTACTCGCTGATCTCGATGTATCCGGCCCTCCCGTCGTTCCACTCCCACGCGCCGGTCACTCCTGGTGCGAGCACCTGCGCGAGCTGGGGATGAATCATCACAAGGGTGTTGATGGCGTCGCTCTGGAAGTTGCCGGGGTCGTTCGTGTCCGCTTGGGTCTCGCTGCCGGTGAAGACGCGCCCACCGCACAGAGGGCTCCGCCTCTGCGAGAAGAAGACGAACGAGCGGGCGCTGGAACTCATCGGGTCGCGTCTGCCACAGGACGAGCCACAGTTAAGATCTCGGTTGGTGAAGGTCCGGGCGTACGAGCGTGGGTCGTGAACCCGAACAGCGCTGGGCTTGCGTCAGCTCCGACCCGGTGGCGCCTTGCTCACCGAGCGGCCGCTGGCGTGAGCAGGTGGGACGTCGTGCTGGCGGTCTCGATCGCGGTGCAGGCATCGGCGTTGGTCGCGTGGCCGCGGGTCATCACCATCGACGGACCGGCTCACCTGGCGGCAGCAGCGCTGCTGCACTCCGGCGACTCATCCCAGGCGCTGTACCAGGTGACCCTGGTCCCCTTGCCGAACGTGCTGAGCACCGTGCTCTTGGCGGCCTTGCTCGCGGTCTTCGGCCCCGACGGCGCCGAGCGTTCCCTGGTGCTCGCGTACGCGGTTGGCCTACCGCTGGCGATGCGCTACGCGCTGCGGGGGGTTGATCCCGGGGCCGGGTGGCTGGCGGTGGCGGCGGTCCCGTTTGTCGGGGGCTACCTCTACACCTACGGCTTCTACGACTTGTGCCTGGCGATGGTCGGCATGCTGTGGATCATCGGATTCGCCCTACGCCGGCGCTCAGGGTGGTCACCAGCCTCGGCGGCCGGGCTGGGTGGGCTGCTGCTGCTGACCTGGGCCGCGCACCTGCTTCCCTTGCTGGTGGCCGGTCTGCTGGTGGGCGTGTTGGCGCTCTACCGCGTGTGGGCGGCGGCCCGTGATGGTCTGCGGGCGGCGTTGCTCGCTCACCTCCTGCCGCCTGTCATCGCCGGTCTGCCGGTCGTGGCCCTGACAGTGGCCTACGCCGTGTCCACGGCCGCCCAGCGAGGGAGCGCCGTACGCACCGCTTCGGTCGGATCGCTGCTGCTCGGGCTGCTTGACCTAGGCCGCCCACTGGTGGTGTGGACGACCTGGGAGTACGCCGGCAGTGCACTGGTCGCGCTCGGGCTCGTTGCGTTGGCCTGGTCCGGACGCAGAAACCGCCCGCGCTCCCCTGAACGGTCCGCGTTGGCAGTGACCGGTCTTCTGCTGGCGGTGTGGTACCTCGCTTCACCGGACCGGTACGGGTCGGCGTACGGCTTTCTGAACGATCGGCTGTCCTTGTTCCCCCCGCTGTTGCTGGTGCTCTGGGCGGCTTACCCGACTCCCTCCCGCCGGGCCGGGCCGATCGCCGTCGCGGTCCTGCTCCTCGGTGCGTCCACCCTGATCGGGTTGCGGCTGCCAACAGACGTCCGTTACCAGCGCGACGTCGCGGAGATGCTGTCGGTCGTGCCGCAGGTCCCCCGCGGCACCACGCTGGTCGCGCTCCGCTTGTGGCGGGACGCCCCGGTTGGTCGGGAAGCCCGCAACCGCGCTCGAGACCCACTGAGCCATGAGGCTGGCCGCATCGCGGTGCTCACCGGCGGGGTGGACGTTGGTGACTACCAGGCGGTTACCACCTACTTTCCCACCCGGTTCCGCCCTGCTACCGACCCGAGACGAGCCATCGACCCGAGCCTGCTCGGACTGGAGCTCGTCCCACCGCACGTCGACCTCACGAACGGCCCGCAGACAGTCCTGGTCATCGGTCGCACCCGCGCCGCACCGTCGGACCTGGACCGGCCCGAATCAGTGCAGCTGCTCAACCAACTGAACAGCCTCTATCGCCTCGTTGCCACCTCACGTCGCAGCCACCTTGTCGAGGTCTGGATCAGCCGCCGCCGGTCCTGATCCCGGTCAGCGCCCAGCACCAGCGCGGCCCGTCCCGCCACCCTTCGATGTGCCGAGGATGCGTACCTCTTGGCGCGCTGACACATGGTCACGGCAGCGGGTAGCCGTCTCGCCTACGCGGCACCACGAGGCGGTCGCGACAGAACGGGGCCCGGACCGTGGTGGCCTGGGCCCCGTTCGCCGGAGCTGTACTACGAGACGGCTACGTCGTCGTAACGCGTGTAGGTCGCGTCACCGGTGTAGTTGTCGTCGTTGTTCGCCAGGGTCAGCGTGTAGCTGTGCCCGGCTGTGACGGCCGCGCTGACCTTCGCCCACGTCACCGAGGCGGCGCAGGTCCTGGGTAGCACCGTCGTGGTGGTGCCGGTGGTGTTGTCCTTCAGCGTCGCCGTCGACCAGTCATAGGTGACGGTGTCTGGGCAGGAGCTCTCCCACCAGAACGACAGCGCGCTGGTACCCGAAGCCGCGGCGAAGGTCTGGGAGAGGGAGGACGTCCCGTTGGTCGGGCTCGAGGAACCGGTCAGGCCGGAGTAGCTGCCGGTGTGGGCGGTCGCGCTGATGCCGGTCGTGCCGGACGACGTCCAGCCGCTGAGCGAGCCGGTTTCGAAGCCACCGTTGGTGACGGAGGTCGAGGGCGGCGGAGGGGGAGGAGTGCTTCCACCGCAGCTCGGGAGCACGAAATGGCCGATCCGGGTGTGCCAGTTGAAGGTCCCGCTGGCGGCGATGTACTCCGAGGCGAACCAGAAGGTGCAGTCGTCAGCCGGGTCGATGCTCATGCTGCTGTAGTCACCCCAGCGGCTCAGCGTGCCGGTCTGCGCACCGCCGCCGTTTATGATCGTGCCTTCACCGGCGGTCATGGTGCCGAGCGGGTCGGTGGCCGCCCGTGCCGTGTACCGGATGCTCGGGTAGGTCGTGCTGCTCGACGTCGAGTAGCCGAGGGCGATGCCGCCAGTTTTGTCCATGGCGGCACTGCCCATCCACCGGTACGCCGAGTCGGGGGCGTACGTGCCCTGCTGGTAGATCGCAGGGACGTTCGGGTTGCGCAGCTCGTACCAGCGGATGCCGGTCGAGCTGCCGGCCGTGATGGACTGCGTCACCAGGAACGACTCCACGCCACCGTTGTTGCGGTACGACAGGTGGTACATCAGCCGGTCGGCCAGCGAGTCGAGCTTGTTCGTCGTGCCGCTCTGCGGAATGCACGTCCCTCCGCCGCAGGCTTGCGCGAAGGCGGCCGTGTTCAGGGTCGTCGGGCCGCTGAACGTGCTGTTCGCCGGGGTTGCCCAGTCGACGTGGAACTTCCACGCGGCGAGGGTCGACGCGGTCGCGCCGATCGCCAGGTGCAGGGCAGGCTCACCGCTCGGGGGAGCGGTGGCGCCGGCGTTGTCCGCCGGCAGCAGCCCGCCGTAGGACGTGCCCGTGCTGAAGCATTGCTGGGTTGCTGCGGCGCCGGTCAGCATCTTGGCGCGGTCCATCGCGCAGGACTGCGCGCCCTTGAAGGTGTTGCCGCTGAACATGTTGTAGGTGACGTAATAGGCGTCCGGCCACACCCCGAGCTTGGGGTAGTCGGGGAAGTTCGCGTACTGGTACGCATAGCGGTAGTAGGCGCCGGTCGCGTCTGCGGTCTGGGACACGGCGAGGCACTCGAAGTACGGGCCGCTGGTCGTCCCGGCGTTGGCGAACTGGGCGATGATCCAGCGCCCGGCCGCACGATCCCACCGCACGACGGCGTCCCCGTCGTTGGTGGTCTGGCATGGACCACCGAAGTTCGTGAAGAGGGTGTTGGTGTTGACCGGCCCGTACGTCACGCCGCCGCTCTTGTTGAACACAGCGAAGCCGCTGTTGACGGTCTCGACGACCTGCGTGGGGCTCACGGCGGCGTCGGTGTCCGGCGGCGCGCTCTGCACGGTGAAGCCCGACAGGCCGGCGCCCAGGCCCTCGAAGCTGGTGGAGGCGGGTGCGGCGGTGGTCGCCGCCGTGGTCTGCAGGGCCGTGTCGGGCCGGGTGCTGCCGGCCTTTTGCGGAAGGCCGGCATCGCGCTTGTCGAAGTGCTCCTTCTTGCCCGCCTTCTTGTCAGCGGTCACGGGCGCGTTGGCGTAGGAGGACAACGGAGCGGAGGTGTCATGGGCGACGGCGGGGCCACTGTCGCCGCGACCGGCGCTGCCAGCGGCATGCGCGGATGCGGTGAAGCCGAGGGGGACGAGCGTCAAGGCGGCCGTGGTGACGGTGCCCAGCAACAAAGAGCCGACCCGGGTACGGGTCCGGCGCAGATCGTTCAAAGGGGTGACCTTTCGAGTTCCCGCCACACGGCAGGTCCGGCCCTGGACAGGGCAGCGGCGGCGCCGCGTGGGCCGCACCCTCACCTGCCTTGATGCAAAAGGCAAGCCTTCGCCCCGGTTTTCATCACCCCATCAGGGCACTGTCACCTCGACGCGCCACAGGCGCGTGGCGACCAGGCAGCGCGGCGTCGAGTGCGCACAGGCGCGATCCGTCATCGCCGAGATGCTGCTGTGCCCGGCCATCGCGGCAGTGAAGGTCGCACTGGCGGGCCGGGCGGTCGGATACCCGCCGTCCGTTGCCGTCCGGGCCAGCACAGCAGGTGTGTCGGCGGTAGGCGGGTCATAGGTGTCGGCGGTGAGCTGCACCATCACGCGCTGGCCGGTTCGCAGCATCACCTCCCGCCCGTTGTCACGGTCCCCGAGCACCAGGGCAGGCGCCGGCGGCGCAGAGGCCGGAGCGATCCGGTCGCCCGTCGTGCTCCCGCACGCAGGTACGCACAGCACGATGGTCAGCAAGACACAAGGCCACGGTGAGCGCATGCCCAGTAGACGCCGCCGACCGCACACCCGTTCCCGGAGCTCGGCCCGCGGAGAGTGGCTGCGCCACCGGAGCAGGCAGAGCGACGGGCTAGTGCCGCTGCACAGCGACGGCACTAGCTGTCCGAAGCGCCGTCTCCCCCGGAGCCGTCCCCGCCGTCGTCATCGGCAGCGCTGGTGGAGCTGTCGTCGTTGGAGTCGTCCTGCACGTCATCGCTGCTGCCGGTGATGACGTGGTCGGAGCCGCTAAGCAGGCGCGAGCGGGACACGGGTTCTCCTGGGAAGTGTCGCGGCCCAGCGTGAACCGACTCCCTCTCATCGGCAGCTCGCTGGGCTGGTCTTGACTCCCGCGGTGGCCCCGATCGGGTGACACCGGCCGGCCTGAACCGGGCGCCAAGCACCCCTGTTCGACGGTGGGTACGCCGCACCGGTGAGCGCGCCCGGCTTGTACTGTCCCCGGGAAAGGCAGGCACGCTGATCCGGAGGTGGCTGTGCGGTCCGTCCACGCGGGTGTTGCGATGGCTTCGGTGTTCGTGCTGGTGGCTGGCTGCTCGCACAGCGGCAACGGTGGCGGACGAGACGGCCGCCCGGACGCTCGGACGAGCAGCACCGCGACGACGCCCAGCACGCCCTCGGCGCCCGTCGACGACCCGGCCAAAGCGGTTGTCAGCCGGACCGCCAACTTCTACGGCCCCAACGAGACTCAACGCACGGTTCACCTCGACGTCTACCCGGCCGTGCGCGTCGACTCCGGCCTGCTCGTCCCCGTCGACCTCACCGCAGAAGGTGGCGACAAGCCCGAGGGCAGCGACTACTTCTGCAACGACGCCGTCGTCTGCTCGGACTTCGGTGCCGCTTCCCTCGTGGACCCGAGCGGCCAGGTCCGCTACGGCCCGCTCCGCAACGGGGACGCCAAGGGTGCCGTGCTGTCCAGCAAGCTCCCGTTCGAGCTCCAGCCGGGCACCCGTTACCGCGCCGGTGTCCTGTTCCCCGTCCCGGACGGTGCGCCACCCTCCGTGGACCTGGACTTGCAGTACGGCGGTCCGGTGCTCGGACTGCCCGTGGTGAACAGCAAGCCGCCGGAGGGCCTGCTCAACGGTGGGGACGCCGGCACGCCGACGGCGGCTGGCGGTGTCACCACCCTTCCGGTACAAGCGGCCGCCGGGACTGCGTTCGTCGACCGGCACCCGCTGGTGGCGAAGGTCGTCGGCGGGACCGTCAACCAGGGCGGCAGCGCGAAGCAGGGCGTGGTCTCGCTCGCCGCCGACGTGCTGTTCGCCTTCAACTCGGCGACTCTCACCGGGCCGGCGCAGAAGGTCGTTCAGCAGGCCGCGCAGATCCTCAAGAATAAGGCCGACCCGGCCAAGCCCGTGACGGTGACCGGTTACACGGACGCGAAAGGCACCGACGCCTACAACGCGAGCCTGTCTCAGCGGCGTGCGGTCGCAGTGGCCGACGCGCTGGGCAAGGCAGGCCAGGGCTCGGGGCTGAGCCTGCGTCCCACCGGGCGCGGCGCAGCGGACCCCGTCGCCCCCAATGCGCGCCCCGACGGCGTGGACGACCCGACCGGCCGCGCGCTGAACCGACGCGTGGAGCTCGCCTACACGCCCAAGGCGCCGCCCCCGCCGCCCCCGGCGCCGCAGGCCGCGGCCCCGCAGTCAGGGAACGGACAATCGCTCGCGACGCTGCCCGCAGCGAAGGTCATCGCCAGCGGCGCCGGTGCGGTGGCGATGACCGCCTCCGTGCGGTCCGTGCGCAGGGATGGTGCCTTGACTGCTGTCGAGGTGGGCGTGACGCCGGCGGGTCCGGCGGGCGGCGTCGACTACTTCAGTCGGGGGCGCAACGACCGCGACCTGGGTTCATGGCGCCTCGTCGTTGCGGCGACGTCGGCGACCTACGTCCCAGCCACTGACGTCGACGACCCGAAGCGACTCCTCGGCACCACCGTCAAGCAGATGAACGGTGGGCGGGACTACCTGCTGACCTTCTGGACAGCTGCCCTGCCGGCCGACCTGTCCTCCGTCGACGTCGTGCTGGGCCAGCTCGGACGCGCCAAGAACGTCCCCGTCACCCGCTGACGTCTTCCTCCAGCTCGAGCCGCACACCAGGCCCGATGCCCAGGCCGGCCATCCGTCCCGCCTCGGTCTCGAGGGCCCAATGACTGCGCGGGCGCCAGGCGCCGAGCCGGTTCGGCGGAACGTCACCAACCAGCTTTCTGGGAGACTGCTGCTTCGCTCCGACCCGAGGAACCGCCCGTGAGCAGCTCCTGGCCCACCGATGACGCAGCCGCGTTCGCCAGCAACCGGGACATCGCCGGGTGCGCGGTGACAGCAGCCGTCCTAACGCTGGTCCCGTTCGTGATCCTGCAGCTGCTGCTGGTGGCGATCGCCCTGGGGACGGCGGACTACGACACCGGCCGGCCAGGCCCGGCCGGCGGCTTCAGCTTCGGCCTGCTCACCGCATGCGCCATCGCTGCTGCGGGTGCGGTCGGCTCCTGGGCTGGTGCGCGCCTGCTGCGGGCCCGGCACGGCACGTCGATGCAGGCCTTCCGGGCGGGTGCCCTAGGCGCCTTTGCGCCGGTGCTCGTCGTCCTCACCCTCAACGCGGCCTTCGGCTCACCACAGCTGCTCGCCCTCGTGCTGTCGGCCCTCGGTGGCCTGCTCGGCTGCGTCCTCGGCGGTCGCCGGGGGGCAGCGGCCGTCTCAGGTACCCGCTGATGTGGACCAGTAGGCGCGGCCTCCCTCTGGTGCCGGGGTTCCTCGGGCTCCTGCTGCTCGCCGGCACCGGTGCCTGCGGCATCGTGCGCGGCGTCTCGAGCACGGTGTCCACGCCCCCGGCTAAGCCGGTTGACGTGTCGGTGGTTTTGACGGTGTTGCCCGGTGGCGTGCACGTGCAGGCGGACCTCAGCGGCACCGGGCTCACCGCCACAGCCGTTCGCCCCAGCTTCGCCACCCGGGACACGGGGTACGTCCTTAACTCCACTGAGCGGACGACCGGCGCCCAGCTCAGCTACACCGGGATCGCGGTGCACGCGGCGGCAGACGGCCTCAGCGCGCGGGTCGAGTACGACGTGCAGGGCGACGTCGTCTTCCCCCTCCCGGTGTCGCAAGCCGTCTCGGCACGGCGGCTGGTGATCACGGTGTCAGGCGGCCGGATCGCTTCCTGCCTCACCGCCTACGGGACCTCGAACGGCACTCCACGACTGCGCCCCTGTCAGCCGGCTCCTGGTGCGCCGCTGGCGCTGGCCCGCGAGATGAACGGCCTGGAGCGCGTACGGCTGACCGTGACGCGGTGAGGCCGTGCTCGTCGTGACGCGGCGACGCCGGCCGGACTGACGGAGGGCCTCAGCCGGCGAGATGCGCCCAGTCGGGTGCGAGCTCCGACCACGGGCCGCGCGCGGCGACGGCGCCGTCCACCAACACCACGACCTGGTCGGCCTGCTGCAGCGCTGCCCGCTTCGACGTCGATCCCAGCACCGTCGTACCGCGGCTGCGCAACGCCGCCCACAGCTCCACCTCGGTGCGGGCGTCGAGTGCACTGGACACGTCGTCGGCCAGCACCAGCTCGGTCTCGGCGGCGAGGGCCCGCGCCAGCGCGAGCCGCTGGACCTGTCCACCGGACAATCGCACCCCTCGATGCCCGACCAGTGCCTCCACCCCACCGGAGTCCGCGACGTCGGAGGACAACCGGGCGTCGTCCACCGCCCGGTCCAGGAGCCGTTGGTGGTCGAGCCGCACGTTGTCCGCGATGGTGCCGGACAGCACACGAGGCACCTGCCCGACGTAGGAGACCTGCCCGGGCCGCAGGAACACCTGCGGGTCAGCCACCTCAATCCCGTTCCAGCGGACACTTCCGGTGTGGTCGACGAGGCCGGCCAGTGAGGCCAGCAGGCTCGACTTCCCCGACCCGACCTGGCCGAGCAGCAGGACCAGCTGACCCGCACTCACGATGAGGTCGACCCCTGCGACGCCGAGCGTCCCGTCGTCGTGGACCGCGGTGAGACCGGTGATCTCCAACCGTTCCAGCCGGGTCCGGGGCGGGACCACGGGAGTCGGTGCCAGGCCGCGCACCAGGTCGACGCCGTCGGGGAGGTTCATCAGGTCGACCCCACCGGCGAGCCGGCTGGTGGCCTGCTGCCAGGCCCGCACACCGGGCGCTTCGGTGACGACCGCGCCCGCCACCCGACCGAACCAGTCGAAGCCGCTGACGGCCGTCGTGACCAGCAGAGCGGTGGCCAGCCCCCAGCCACCCTCGAGGAAGACCAGCCAACCGGTCACGATCCCGCACTGCACGAGCACGATCGGCACCCCGTCGAGCAACGCCTGCACCCGGTGCTCGCGGACGGCAGCCTGCACCCGGCCGCCGTCGACCTCCTGCAGGTGCCGGTGCAAGGCAGGCGTGGCCGCGGCGAGCTTGACGGTGCGTGCGGACTCCAGCGCCGAGACCAGGGAACGGCCGAAGCGGGCCCGGGCGACCGAAGCCGCGGCCGCTGACCTCCCGGCCACCGGCGAGCCCACGGTCGAGGCTGCAGCCGAGACGACCATGACCACCACGAGTACGCCACCGGCCAGCAGGCTCTGGCCGGCGACGGCCGTGACGACGACGATCACGATGCCGTTGACGAAGTCCACCCAGCGGTCGGCGTAGCGAGCGAACCGGTCGCTGTCCATGGCGCGGCCGACCACCTCGCCCGGCGGCGTGCGGGGCAACCGGTGCTGCATCGTCTGGCCGCGCAGGACGGCCAGCCGGACCCGCAGCATCACCGCCACCCACCACTGCGGGTACACCTGGAAGGCGGCTGCCAACAGCAGCGGTGCGGCGAGCAGGCTGGCGGCCAGCGCGATGCTGTCGCCGACCGGGCTGGTCCCGGCCTGCAGGTGCTCCACCAGCCGCCCCCACACCAGACCGGTGACGGCACCGAAGGCACCGAGCAGCGCGGAGAGCAGGAACAGCCCTGCCCCTCCCAGTCCCCACACCGGGTGGATGCGCAGCAGCGAGACGGTCCCACGGGCCAGCCCGGGGCCGCTGGGCACCACCCGCTCCGGCCGGGCCTCACCGCTGCGTCGCGCCGTACCTACCGACAAGCCGTCATGCGACTCGTGCGCGCTACCGGGCAGCTCGGCCTCGCCCGCGGCCCTGAGCAGGTCCCGGAACGGCCCGGGTACGTCGGCGAGCACCGGCCGCGGGCCCTGCTGCACCACGCGGCCACCGTCGAGGACGGCGACGTGGTCGGCCCGAGCGGTCGTCGACAGGCGGTGGGCGATCACGATGCCGGTCCGGCCGACGAGCAGCCGTTCCGACGCGCGTACGACGCGGGCCTCGGTCACCGGGTCCATCCGTGCGGTGGCCTCGTCGAGCACCACGACCTGCACGTCGCGCACCAGCAGCCGGGCGAACGCCACCAGCTGCTCCTCGCCCGCCGACAAGGTGGTCCCGCCCGGGCCGAGGACCGTGTTCAGCCCGTCGGGCAGGCCGGCGACCCACTCGGCGAGCCCCAGCTCAGCGACGGCCTCGGTGACCACGGCCGGCGGCACATCGGCGAACAGCGTGATGTTCTCGGCCAACGTGGCGGCGAGCACCTCGGTGCGCTGGGTCACCACCCCGACCGCGGCGCGAAGGTGCTGCAGGTCCAGCGTCAGCACGTCGGTGCCGCCCAGCATGATGCTGCCGGCCGGTGGTTCGACCGCCCGCGACAGCAGCGCCGCCAGGGTGGACTTGCCCGAACCGGTACGCCCGACGAGGGCGACCGTGGTGCCCGCCCGGACGTCGAGGTCCACGTCCCGCAACGCGAAGGACCCTTCTGCGTACGAGAACCGCAAGCCGCGCACGGAGACGTCCACGGCGCCGGCCGGCACCGGCAGTCCGCCGACGGGCTCGGGCTCGGCGTCCAGCATGCTGCGCAGGCGGGTCAGGGCGCCGAGACCTGCTTGCAGGTCAGGCAGATGGCGGCTGATCTGGTCGATCTGGCCGACGAAGGCGGTGGTGACCAGGAACAGCGTCACCAGCGACGCGGTGGACAGCCGGCCGTGGGCGACCAGGGCTACCCCCGCCAGGGCGGTGCCGGCCAGCAGACCGTGCAGCAGCAGACCGGCGCGTCGGCCGATCTGGCTCGCGGTCTGGCAGCTGGCCGCGACCCGGGCGTGCACCACGGCCGACATCTCCGCACAGCGCCGGAGCAGGTACGCCTGCCCGAGACTGGAGCGCAGGTCGTCGCGCGCGGCGACACCCTCCTCCATCGCGGCCGCCTGGTCGGTCCACGCCACCTCCTCGGCGACCTTGCGCCTGGCCACCTCCGCTGTCAGCGGGCGTACGACCAACACCGTCACCAGCCCCACCGCCGGGAACAGCAGCCAGGCCGGCCACCACGTGGTCCCCGCCACCACCCACATGGGTCCGGCGCGCAGCAGTGTCCGGGCGACGTCCCACACCATCCGGCGCAGCAGCGTGCCGAGCTCATGCGTGTCGTCGTCGACCCGGTCGAGCACCTCACCCACGGCCTGCTCGGACAGCACACTCAGCGGCTGGTGCAGTGCCGCGGCGAGCAGATCCGCGCGCAACCGGCCCTCGGCCCGGTCCACGACACCGGCCCAGGCCGCCCTACCTGCGGTGTCGAGGACTGCAGCGCCGACGACGCACAGTGCCAGCAGCTGGATGAGAGCCGTTGTCGGACGCTCAGCCAGCCGGCCCGCAATCACCGTCCCTGCGGTCTGGCCGGCAGCCGCCAGGGCGGCGGCGACCAGTGACCACGACGTGACCGGACCGCGCAGCCGTGAAACTCCGATCCGGCGAGCACCATCAGCTGCCGGGGGCGTGGTGACCGACCCGCGGACCGTCGGCGGAGCGAGAACGGTGGCGGTCATGTCGGACCCGACCGTACGCGGCGTCATGGGATGAGTCGCCCGCATTTCACGCTGCTGGGCCCGGGGCCGGTCTTTACGTGACCCGGACATCCTTCGATCCGACGGCACATCGCCACCACCGACGCTCCGGGTATGAGACCACGTCGCCTGCGCTCCATCGCCCTTGCCGGCCTCGTTGCTGCCGGGCTCGGTGGTGCGCTCGCGTGGGCCGGGTCTGCGTCCGCTCACAGCCCGGTCGGCTCAGCTCGCAGCCCCGTCGGGACAGTCGGCGGTGTCGGCATCTTCACCGAGAGCTGCCGCTACAGCCACAGCGCCGGCGCCGACCCGATCCTCATGCCGGGCATGACCGGCATGTCGATGCAGCACGACTTCTTCGGCAACACCACGACCAACGCCAGCTCGACCGCAGCCACCCTCGCCGCAGGACCCACCACCTGCTCGACGTCGGCTGATGCGTCGGCGTACTGGGCACCGGCGCTCTACCAGAACCGGACCCGGCTGACCCCGCTCCGCTCCGTCATCTACTGGCGGGTGTCCGGCCCGGCGGCGGCCAGCGTCCACACCATGCCCGCAGGGCTGTCAATGATCGCCGGCGACGAGTCGGCGACGACACCGCAGGGTCGCCGCCGGGTGTCCTGGACCTGCACCGGAGCAGACGGCACCGGACCCCGGGTGCACACGGACGTGCCGCACGGCTGCGCCGCGGGCGCGAGCCTCAAGGTGACGATCGCCTTCCCGTCGTGCTGGGACGGCACCACCCTCAACGGAGCGACCCAGCGCAATGTCGTCTACCCGAGCCGGCGTGCCTGCCCTGCCGGACACCCGGTGCGGATCCCCGAGCTGGTCTTCCACGCCATCTATCCGACGTCGTCCGCCGCCGGGCTCACGCTGTCGACCGGCCCGGACTCCACGGGTTCGATCAACAGCGAGCACGCCGACTTCCTGAACGCGTTCGCCCCCGCACCGCTGGGCCGGGACGTGAGCAGCTGCCTGGTTGGCCGGGTCCGCTGCGGTCACGTCAGGGGCCCGGAGGCGACCCCGGCGTCCGCGCGGCGCGGGAACGCGCGAGCCGGGCAGCACAGGGGCCACGGCCAGGCGTCGTAGCGCACGGGCTGCCTGTGGACAGCGCGGGTCGGAAGCCACCGGCCGCTGTTAGGTTCCCCGCCTGCTCCACCGCCCCCGGGCGTCTGGACCAACCCACGCGAAGGGACCTCCATGGCGAACGTGAACGTCACCTACCAGCAGATGCACGACGCAGCCGGCCGGCTGACGAACGGCCAGCACGAGATCGAGGCCAATCTCAACCAGCTCAAGCGGCTCGTCGACCAGCTGGTCGGTGAGGGCTATGTCACCGACAGCTCGTCGGTCCAGTTCGGCCACGCCTACACCGAGTTCACCAGTGGCGCCCAGAACACCATCTCCGGCCTGGAAGCGATGGCGAGGTACCTCACCACGGCCGCGACGACCTTCCAGGACGCCGACACGCAGCTGGCCGGTGCGCTGCACGGCTGAGCCGCCGACTGCTCCCGGCGGTGGCTCAGCACGACGCCGCCGCCGGCACGACCAGGGCACGACGCCGCCACCACCACGACGGCACGACGGCACGACTACGGCACGGGTACGGCGACGGTCACGATCCGGCTGTCGCCCAGATGCAGCAGGCCACGGCCGGGCTGCATCGGTTGACCCACGGCACTGCGCGGCAGCCGGACTCCGACGAGCTCACCGTCACCGCCGCTCAGCGGCGACAGCAACAACCCCTGCCGGGCCTTCTTGGCCTCCACCTGCCAGCCGGACAGTCCCAGGCAGATGCCCTCGGCGTTCCCTGCGAGGACGAGGAACCGGTGAGGGCCCGTGCCGCCCTTGGCCACGTCCTCGAACACCGCCGAAGCCGGGCAGTCGCGCAGCACCTCCGCGTCATCGATCAGCAGCACGACGGGATCCTCACCCGCTTCGGCCAACAGGTCCCGCCACTGCTGCCCCGTCGCGCCTGCATCGGTGACCACGGCAAGCACTCCCGCCTGCCCGGCAAGCTCACGCAGTGGTGACGGCCGAGGCGCCACCACCGCTACCCGCGTCCCCTGGGCCACAAGGCTGAGCGCCATAGCCAGCATCGCGGTGCTGCGTCCGGACCGGGTCGGCCCGGCGACGACGAACGACGTGCCGCCGTCGGCGAAGTCTGGGCCGAGCGCCCGCAGCTCATCACCGCCGACGCCCACGACGGCCAGCAGCGGGGAAGAGTCGACAGGCCGCAACAACGCCGCCTGCTCCACGGTGATGCGCGCCGGCAGCGCGTCGACCCGGAACGGTCGCTGTTCTCGCCGTACACCGCTGTCGCGCTCGGTCGCCGCCGCACCCAACCCTGCGAGCGCCACCCCCTGCCCCTGCCCGGAGTCGTCCTCGGCGAGAAGGGCGACCTGCAGCTCGGTCGCGTCCCGGGTCCAGAAGGCCCGCCCGGGTGGAAGGTCGTCCGGCACCCGCCTCGGCAGACCGACCAGCGAGTAGTCCCCGCGGTCGTTGAGCCGCAGCACCAGCATGTTGTCGGTGAGCGAGCAGATCCGGCTCGACGCCAGCGATCGGTCACCGGTCAGCACCAGGTGCACGCCGACCGACGCGCCCTCCCGCGCGATGCCCAGCACGATGTCCGGTAGCCGTCCGCCGTCCAGCTCGCCGAAGGTGGCGGTGAACCCCTCCCACCGGTCCAGCAGCAGCAGCACGTGCGGCAGCCGATCGGCCGGGACCGCCGAGTGCCGCTGCTCACCGATGTCGGCGTGACCGAGATGGGCCAACAGCACCTGGCGCCGTTCCATCTCGGCCTTGAGCCGCGACAGCAGCCGCACCACGCGCTCGGGCTGGGTACGGCTGACCACCGCTCCGCAGTGCGGGAGGTCCTGCAGCGCGAGCAACGCGCCGCCACCGCAGTCCAGGCCGTAGAGGTGGACGTCCGCGGTGCTGCAACTGCGGGCCACCGACCCGGCCAGGGTCCGCAGCAGCTGGGAACGGCCGCTGCGCGGCGAACCGACGACGACCAGGTGCCCGTCGTGGGCCGCGTCGAATGAGGCAGTACGGCGCTGCTGCCGGGCCGGTAAGTCCTGCAGGCCCAGTGCGAGCTCCAGCCCGGCCGGCGCGACCGGACCGAGGTCCGCCAACAGGACGCGCTTCGGTAGGGCGGCCAGCCATGGGCTGCGCTGCGCAGGCACGCCATCGGCCGCGGCCGCCCCGCGCACCGCGGCCACCAGGACCGACAGGTCGGTCTCTTCCTGGTCGTCCAACCGCTCACGCACGACCGGCCAGGGCGCGCCCGAACCGAGCTGGTGCCATCCCAGGGAGACGACGAACGGCGGCGGGACCTGGCTCACCCGGGTGCCGGGGTGGCGGCCGCCCACCCGACCGGCCTGGAAGGGGAGCACGGCGCCGTGCCCAAGCCGGGCGAAGCCACGCCCCGGTGTGGACGTGGCGATGCGGGCCGCATCCGGCGCGTCCAGGACGTCGGTGCTGTCGGCCCTGTCCATGACCCGCAAGCACACGCGCAGGTTGGTATTGGCCCGGATCTCGGGTGACACGACTCCGCTCGGGCGCTGGGTCGCCAGAATCAGGTGGATTCCCAGCGAGCGTCCACGCTGGGCGATGTCCACCAGGCCCGTGACGAACTCCGGCAGCTCCCGCAGGAGCACAGCGAATTCGTCGATGATGAGCAGCAGTCTGGGGAGGGCTGACAGCCGGGTGTCCTTGGCCCGGAGCTGGACGTAGTCCTCGATGTCCTTGACCCCGGCCTGGGCCAACCGCTGCTCCCGGGTCCGGAGCTCGGCGCGCAGCGAGGTGAGCGCCCGCTCGACCAGGTGGGCGTCGAGATCGGTCACCATGCCGACCGTGTGCGGTAGCGCCACGCAGCCCTTGAAGGCGCTGCCGCCCTTGTAGTCGACCAGCACGAAGTTCAGTGCGTCCGGCCGGTTGACCACGGCGAGCGAGGCGATCAACGACTGCAACAGCTCGGACTTCCCGGCCCCCGTCGTCCCTGCAATCAGGGCGTGCGGGCCGTCGCGGCGCAGGTCGAGGCGGAACGGCCCGTCCAGCCCGGCACCGAGGGTTATCTGCGTGGTCCCGTCCTCGAGCCGCCAACGGGCCTGGATGTCGGCCGCCGTCGGTGGCTCCAGATGCAGCACCTCGAGCAGCCGCACAGACTGCGGCAGCGTCACCTCGTCATCACTTCGGGTGTCGCGTAGCGGCGCGAGGGCGCGGGCAGCCGCTGCAGAGAGCTCGACCGACACCCGTTCCCCCAGGACACCGGTCACCGCATCGTGCCCTGTGCGTCGCACCTGCAGGTGCACCCCGTCGCCTGGGTCGAGCAGCACGGTGGCACGGGCACTTTCCGGCAGGAAGCGGTCCTGGTCGTCGCCGCAGATCGCGTAGACGCCGACCGACGGGCCGTCCTTCAGCACGCCCGCCAGACCCGGTGTGGTCCGCAGCTCGCGGTAGCCGTCGACCACCAGGACATGGACCGGGAAGTGCGCCGCGTCGACGCGTGGACCGCTGCGCGTCCGCTCCAAGCGGTCCTTGACGAGCGCGGTCAGCTCTGCGACCCGCGCTGCCACGGTGTCCGGGTCGTTGCCGACGAGGCTCACCGGGCCCTTGGGGTCGGCCGGGCGGGCGTGCGGCAGCCAGCGAAGAAATGACCAGTCGGCGCTGGTGGCCGGTGCCAGCAGGGTGAGCGCGAGGTCGCGCGGCGGGTGATGGGTCACCAGCTGCAGCACGAGCCAGCGCAGCAACCCCTGCAGCGGCCCCGCCGGACCGGTGACCGCGAGCACCCCCACCTCGCCCAGCGGCACGAGGACAGGGGCCTCCGGCACCAGCTGGACCTGCCGCGTGCTCCCCGCCTCGAGGACCACGTCGGCGGGCACGTTCCCGGTCCCGACGCGCAGGACCAGCGCGTCCGGGTCGGTACGTCGTCGCTCCCACAGCCGGCGCGTCGGCAACGTCGCCGTGAGCGACACGGCCGCTGGATCGGGGTGCTCAGCCCGCCGGCGTTCGGTCTCGGATTGCAGGGCCGCCGCCAGGTCGGCTGTCACGACGGCGACATCGGCGTCGTACAGCTCGAGGGCTGTGCGCTGATCCTTTGCGCCGGCCCGCCGTTCGGACAGGGAGTTGCTGACGACCATCACCGGGCTGGCGATGGCGAGCAGCAGGTAGAGCGGGTGTCCGGACGCGACCGCCAGGACGACACCGAGCACCAGTGGGGCCAGGACGGCGGCGAGTGGGAAGCGGCGGTGGGGACGGTCCAGCGGCCGCTCCGGCTGGCGCAGGCGCAGGGTACGGGGCGACGGCAGCAACCGGGGTGGACGGACGAAGGCCAGCGTGCCGGGCTCCGCCGGCTCGACGGCTGCATCGGTCGGTTGTACCGGCGTGATGACCAGCCTCGAGTGCCCGGTTCCGATGAGCTGCCCGGGGGCGACCGGACGCTGTCGGCTGACCGGTTCACCGTCCAGGGTCGTCGCCTGACCGGAGCCCGGATCGCGCAGCACCACACCCGCCCGGCTGACGACCAGCTCCACGCGAGCGGGTCCCGAGCCGTCCCGGAACACCAGGCCGGCCGGCCCCACCACGTGCGTGCCGGTCGGCAGCTCCTGCACTCCGCCGGCGTGGGGGCCGGCGACGACGTGCAGCTGCCAGCCGCTCGGCGCCGGACGTGCTGGCTCACCACCGGACCCGAGCCCGACGACCGAGCCGTCGACCAGGCCGCTGCCACCGAGCAGCTGGTCGTCGCTGAGCTCCCGCCAGCCCGCCCAGAGCGCGGCGGGTGCCGCGCCGGCGGTGCGTGCCAGCTCGGCGGCCAGCACGCCGATGGTGACGTCCGGGTCGGCGTCGACGACCACGTCGAGATCGCACGCGTCCGGCAGCGACAGGGTCAGCTGCAGCCGCACGTCAGCCCGCGCTCGCTCACATCACCGGGCCGGGCGTCTTGGCCATGATGCCTCCTCGCCGGCCGAGCACCGGAGGGCAGCTCGCGGCAGGCCGCACTGTATGCATCTCCGGACGCGCCGAATCGTGTTGTCCACAGGCTTCGAGGGCTGGTCGCGGTGCTCAGTGGGCAGAGTAGGCAGGTGTCCCTGACCACGCGGCTCGACGCCTACCAACGCAACCACCCGGGAGCCGGCTTCCCGCTGGCCGTCATCTACAAGCACGTCGATGACCAAGGGGGCTACTTGGCGGCCCTCATCGCCTACTACGGGCTGCTGTCGCTGTTCCCGCTGCTGCTGCTGGCCTCCACCCTGCTGGGCCTGGTGCTGGCCGGTGATCCACACCTCCAGGAGAAGGTGCTCCACTCGGCGCTGATGGACTTCCCGGTCATCGGCTCGCAGCTCGGCCAGCCCAAGAAGCTCAGCGGGGGGGTCGGCGGCCTGCTCATCGGCAGCCTCGGCGCGCTGTACGGCGGGCTGGGTGTGGCGCAGGCGGTGCAGAACGCCATGAACACCGCCTGGCGGGTGCCTCGCAACAGCCGGCCGAACCCGATCAAGGTCCGGCTCCGCAGCCTGGTGCTGCTGCTGGCTGCCGGCCTGAGCCTGGTCATCACGACCGTGCTGTCCGCGGTCGGCAGCGGAGCGGGCGCCTACGGGGTGGTCGCGCGTGGCCTGGTGTTGGTCGTCTCCGTGCTGCTCAACGCGCTGGTGTTCGTGCTGGTCTTCCGCAAGTCGACGACCCGGCCGGTGTCGGTCCAGGACGTTGCGCCGGGGGCCGTGGCCGCCGCGGTGCTGTGGCAGCTGCTGCAGTCCTTTGGTGCGACGTACGTCAAGCACACCGTGCGGGGAGCCAGCGCGACCAACAGCGTCTTCGCCCTGGTGCTCGGCCTGATCGCCTTCCTCTACCTGGCCTCGCTGGCCCTGGTCCTGTGCGTGCAGGCGAATGCGGTGCGGGTAGACCACCTGCACCCGCGGTCACTGCTCACGCCATTCACCGATCGGGTGCAGCTGACCGAGGGCGATCGGCGGGCGTACACCGAGCAGGCGCAGGCCCAGCGCAGCAAGGGGTTCCAGGACATCGACGTCACCTTCGGGGATTCACCCCCGTGAGGTTGCGTTGGCGCACGAGCGGGTAGTCGCGGACTGGAACACATGTTCTACCAAGCAGCAGAGGAGACCACCGTGGTGGACCAGGACGCCGTGCACAGCCCGGCCGAGAAGGACCCCAGTGACTGGGTGACCGGCGACGAGCCGGCCACCGGTCCGCAGCAGAGCTACCTGTCCACGCTGGCCCAGCAGACCGGGGAGCAGGTCGAGACAGCGGACCTGTCCAAGGCCGAGGCATCCCTGGAGATCGAGCGGCTGAAGGAGGCACCACAGGGCTGAGCCTTCGAACCACTGCGACGCCGGGAGCCGCTGAGTCGCCGGAGCCGTTGCGCCTACGGTTGCGGCTGGGGCACGGCCGAGTTCTGGCCGAAGACCGTCAGTGGGCGAACTTGACCAGCAGGCTCACCAGCACCAGGAAGCCGAACACCGCTAGCAGGCCGAACAGCCAGGCGAGCCCCTCACGCTTCTGCTCCTGCGCACCCTCGCCCAGCAGGCCGGTCAAGGTTTGGCCCTGTCCTTCCCCCCCGTAGGAGGGGAAGCGATCAGCGTCCTTGGCAGGGTCCAGCGGGCCCACCGACGCGTCGCGCGAGGGGTCGTACTGGTCCGGGTCCTTGGCAGGGTCCAGCCGGCCCGTCGATGTGTCCCGCGCTGGGTTGTACCGGTCCGGGTCCCCCGCCGGGTCCAGCCGGCCCGTCGACACGTCCCGCGCCGGGTCGTACCGGTCCGGCTCCCCCGCGGGGTCCAGGGGGGCCGTCATCCCATGTGGGGGTAGCGGTGGTCGTGCGGCGGGGCCAGCGTGGTCTTCAGGGTGCGCGGCGAGGACCAGCGCAGCAGGTTCAGCACCGAGCCGGCCTTGTCGTTGGTGCCGCTGGCCCGCGCCCCCCCGAAGGGCTGCTGACCAACGACCGCGCCCGTGGGCTTGTCGTTGACATAGAAGTTGCCGGCAGTGAAGCGCAGCGCCTGCTCAGCCCCTGCGATCGCGTAGGCGTCCTGCGCGAAGACCGCACCGGTCAAGGCGTACGGCGCGGTCGTGTCCACCAGCGGGAGCACCTCGTCCCAGTCGTCGTAGACGTAGACGCCGAGCACCGGCCCGAAGTACTCGGTCGTCATAACGTCGTGGTGCGGGTCGGCGCTGACCAGGACGGCGGGATCGACGAAGAAACCCTCGGCGTCATCGGCCGACCCGCCAGCCAGCACCTCCAGCGACGGATCGTCGTGGGCGGCCCGGACGACGCTGGACAGCCGCGACCACGCCCGCCGGTCGATGACCGCACCGCCGAAGTGCGACAGGTCAGTGATGTCGCCATAGCTCAGCGACCGGACCCGGTCGGCCAGCGAGTCCCGCAGGCCGGCGTCCCACAGCGAGCGCGGGACGTACGCCCGGGAGGCGGCTGAGCACTTCTGTCCCTGGTACTCGAAGGCGCCCCGGACCAGCGCCACCTCCAGCGCCGCGACGTCCGCGGAGGCGTGGGCCAGCACGAAGTCCTTGCCGCCGGTCTCCCCCACCAGCCGCGGGTAGGAGTGGTAGCGCCCGATGTTCCTGCCGACGTGGCCCCACAGCTGCTGGAACGTCCCGGTCGAGCCGGTGAAGTGGATGCCCGCCAGCTGCGGGTGCTCCAGCGCCACCGCCGAGTGCTCGCCGACGCCGGTGACCAGGTTGACGACGCCAGGCGGCAACCCCGCCGCCTCGAGCAGGCGCATCGTGAAGTGGGCCGCGAACTGCTGAGTGACCGACGGCTTCCACACCACGGTGTTGCCCATCAGCGCCGGCGCGAGCGGCAGGTTGGCTGCGATCGCCGTGAAGTTGAACGGCGTGATCGCCAGCACGAAGCCTTCGAGCGGCCGGTGGTCCATCCGGTTCCAGACGCCGGTGCTGCTGACCGGCTGCTCGGCCAGGACCTGCCGCCCGAACGCGACGTTGAAGCGCAGGAAGTCGATCAGCTCGCAGGCGGCGTCGATCTCGGCCTGGTAGACGGTTTTGCTTTGCCCGAGCATGGTCGCGGCGTTCAGGGTGTCGCGCCACGGCCCGGCCAGCAGCTCGGCCGCGCGCAGCAGCACAGCGGCCCGGTCGTCGTACGACGTGTCGCGCCAGGCGGGCGCGGCGGCCAGGGCGGCGTCGACCGCCGCCTGCCACTGCTCCGGGCCGGCCTCGGCGGTCGTCCCCAGAACGGCGGCGTGTCGGTGCGGCTGGACGACGTCGAGCCGGGTGCCGGCGCCCATCGCCTGCGCGCCGGCGATCGTCGTCGTCAGGTCCAGCGGTTCGGCGGCGGCCAGCTCCTTGACGCGGGCCTCGAGCGAGGTGCGCTCAGCGGTGCCCGGGGCGTACTGGTGGATCGGCTCGTTGACCGGCGTCGGGACCACGGTGGTGGCGTCGAGCACGGGGACCTCCTTCATGCAGCGGTGGCACCATGCTGTCACCTGCGGCCGGGCCGCCACTGCCTACGGTGGGGTGTGAGCCCGTCCCGACGCCTGCTGCTGCAGACCCTCGCGGTCGCGGTTGCCCTGACGCTCGTCGGGCTGCTCGTCGTGCACCTGACGCGCCCCGCCCCCAAGGCTTTCGTCGGCGTCCCGCAGGACGTCCCGGGCCGGGTCCTGCTGGTGCCGGGGTACGGCGGGGGCACCGGTTCGCTTGAGCCGCTGGCGGCCGCGCTGCGGGCTGCCGGCCGGGAGGTGGCGATCATCAGCCTGCCCGGCGACGGCACCGGCGACCTCCGGGAGGCTGCCCGAGTGCTCGACGCCGCGACGGCCGGGGCCACCTCGGTCGACGTCGTCGGCTACTCCGCCGGCGGCGTGGTGGCACGCTACTGGGTGCGGTCGCTGGGTGGCGGACGGCTGGCCCGGCGGGTCGTCACCCTCGGCTCACCGCAGCACGGCACCGGGCTCGCGTCGCTGGGGGCCGCCTTCGTCCCCGGCGCGTGCCTGACGGCCTGCATGCAGCTGGTGCCGGGCAGCTCGCTGCTGCAGGCCCTGAACACCGGCGACGAGACGCCGCCTGGTCCGCAGTGGCTCTCGCTGTGGAGCGCCCAGGACCAGACGGTGACCCCACCGGCGTCAGCCCGGCTTGCCGGCGCCACCGACGTCGTGCTGCAGGACATCTGCCCCGGCATCGTCATCAGCCACGGCCAGCTGCCGGAAAGCCCGCTGGTGAAGGGGATCGTGCTGGAGTCGCTCAGCGTCGCTGCCATCCGGCAGCCGACCGGCTGCGCGGCGCTGCAGGCCGCCGGCCGGTGACCGCCCGGCGGTCGGGTGCGAGCTGGTTCGACGACGTCGCTGGACTGCTCAACCGCCCCACCGGCACCCCGAAGACCAACAGAGCCGGTGCGGCCTTTGGCTCCATCCGCCGCCGAGCAGCCGGGGAAGCCGTCACGACGTGATGTCCTTCGTGGTGAAGTTCGCCCAGGCGCCGCCGAGCAGCACCACGATGTAGACCCCCTGCAGGGCGGTGCCGCGCAGCACGTCCCGGGTGTGCACCGGGTCGCGGAACAGGTCGACGAAGGCCAGCCAGTAGCGCGTCGGCAGGTACGGCTGCACCGACGCCGAGGCGTCGAGCCCGACCAGCACTGCGGAGGTCACGAGCACGGCGATCGCCCCGAGGGCGGCGGCCAGCGGCGAGTCGGTGAGCGTCGACAGGAACAGCGCCACCGACGCCACCCCGAGCATGGACCAGCCGACGTACAGCACCGCCAGGACGGTGCGCAGGGTCGCGTCACCGGACGACAGCGTGGTGCCGGAGGCGGACGCGACCGGGTGCGAGCCGAACAGCTCGACGCCGACGACGTACGACGTGGCGGCGACCGCGATCACCGCGACCATGGTGAAGGCGATCACCGAGGTGAGCTTGGCCACCAGCAGCCGGACCCGCCCGACGGGGCGCACCAGCAGGTAGCGAAGCGTGCCGGCCTGGGCCTCCCCCGCGATCGCGTCACCGGCCACCAGACAGACCGCGACCGGCAGGAACAGCGGGAGCACGATGGCCAGCGCGGCGGCGGGGAACAGTGCCCCATTGGCGAGGACCGCCGACAGGAACGCCGGTCCGGTGCCCGGCCGGGGCGCTACCCCGCTGGTGACCAGGAAGAGGGCGACCACGGTCGGCAACAGGCACAGGAGCAGCAGCATCACCCAGGTGCGGGGCCGGCGGAACAGCCGGGACAGCTCGACGAGCAGCACCTCAGGCCACCCGGTCCGAGCCGCTGGAGGTCAGCTGGAGCACGACGTCCTCGAGGGTCCGCCGCTCCGGTGCGAGGCCAGTGACGCGCACCCCTGCCTCGACCAGCAGCCGGTTGAGACCGGCCGGGTCGGCGCTGCGCACGAGCAGCCGGTCGCCGTCGGCCGGCACCCGGAGCAGGTTGCTGGCCAGCGCCGGGTCGGAGGTGAAGACCTCGACCCGGCCGGTGGGCGCGGTCAGGCTCGCCAGGTCGTCCTGCGCGACCAGCCGACCACGGTCGAGCACCCCGACCCGGTCGCACAACGCCTCGATCTCGCTGAGCAGGTGGCTGGACAGGAAGACCGTCGTCCCGTCGCGGTTCAGCTCGAGCAGCAGCTGCCGCACCTCCGCGATGCCCTGCGGGTCGAGGCCGTTCGTCGGCTCGTCCAGCACCAGCAGGCGTGGTCGGCGCAGCAGTGCACCTGCCAGCCCGAGCCGCTGCTGCATACCGAGGCTGTAGGCCTTGACCGGCCGTCGGTCGATGGCCGCCAGCCCGACCTGCTCGAGCGCGGCGTCGACCCGGCGCCTGCGGGTGCGCCGGGGACCACCGGGCCCGGCCGCGTCCAGCAGCGAGAGGTTGGTCCGCCCCGACAGGTGCCCCACGGCTGCCGGTCCCTCGACCAGGGCACCGACGTCGGGGAGCACCCTGCGCACGGAGCGGCTGCCCATCAGCTCGATCTCACCGGAGGTGGGCAGCACCAATCCGAGCAGCATCCGCACGGTCGTCGTCTTGCCCGACCCGTTGGGGCCGAGGAAGCCGTAGCGGTCACCCTCTCGCACCTCGAGGTCGACGTTGTCGACCGCGGTCAGGCGACCGAACTGCTTGACCAGTGAGGTCGTCCGGATCACGGGTCGTCCCGTCGTGGTGGTGGGTTGCGGACCAGCTCCTCGCCGATCCGGCGCAGCACGTCCGGAGGGACGAGCCCACTGAGCACGTAAGCCCGATGACCGGCCTCAACCAGCAGGCCGGACACCAGGGGCGAGTCGATGCGGCCACCCTGGCTGCGGAGGCGGTCGACAAGCGTGCGGGCCTGCCCCGGCGGGACCGGCACGACGGCCAGCACGCCGAAACCCGATCCGTAGGTGCCCACCCCACCTCCCCCGGTCTGGCCGAGCGGGTTGGTGCGGGGCAGCCCGAGCAGGCTCGGCGGCAGGACGTACCTCAGCACCCGCTCGAGGGCGGAAACAACGTCGGGTGCCTGCTGGACGTCGACGTACGTTGCGTCGGGCACCGTGAAGCGGGTGCGTGCCCGGTCCGGCGCCCGGAGGTCGAGGTCCAGGACCACCGAGGTGATGGACGGGGATTTCTGGCCGCGGGCGACGACGTCCACGCGCAGCGGCAGGCCGGTCCGCGGCTCAGCCCACAGGTCGACGTGGCCGACGGTGGTGGCTGCCTGGTTCAACGGGAGGATCCGCAGCCCGGCGGCGGCTCGGCCGGCCACCCGCCGGGCCGGCAGGCCCAGGACCCGGGTCGCGGCGGTCCCGGCCAGCCGCCGGCCGAGCACCGGGGCAAGGAGGTCCTCGGCGGTCGGCAGGTGAACCGGCACGGTGCCGAAGACCCGCACCGCCTGGAAGTCGGCCGGCCGGTAGCTCCAGGTCCCCTGGCCGTCGGCGCCGATGTCGGTCTCGGTGGCCAGCCCCAACACGTCGAGGCGGTGATCCTGCGGCCCTCGCCACCAGGTGCGCACCCGCGTGGTGCCGGCCAGCAGCGACGGCAGGTCGCCGAGCTGCTTGGCGTCCGGCAGCACCAGCGTGCCGCGGCTCTCGGCGTACCCCGACCAGCCGACACTCCCGGAGGCGCGGACCTTCTGGAGCAGCTCGGCCGGCGCCACCCCAGGGCTGCTCACCGGTAGCGCACGGACGACCGACGGCACGGCGACCAGCCCGGCCAGCAGCACCGCGAGCACCCCCCACCGCCAGCTGCCCCGCACAGGAGTACGACGACCCGTCGGTGGCAGGGGTTCCGTCAGCCCAGCTCGAGCAGCTGGCCGATCTCCTGCGCGGCGTACCACTGCAGCTCGTGCCCCTCGGCCTGCTCCACCCGGAACGCTGCCTGCTCGGAGCCGAGGTCGGCCTCGACGACCGCGTCCGCGGCGACCGTCACGTCCCCGACCGCATCCGGGTCGTCGACGTGCACGGCCTGCACCAGCCGCATAGGGACCTCACTGGCGACCTTGACCGCGGCGCGATCGACGTGCGGAACAGGCGTCACCTCGGCAACCGGCACGTCAGCCACCACGACGACCCGGCGCCGGACAGCGTCGGGGTCGGCGTCGATCAAGTGCACGGAGGCTTTGGCCGCGAGGTGCAGAGCGGCGTACTCCAGCTCCTCGTCGTCGCCCTCGGCATACCACTCCCGCAGGGAGGCGGTGACGGCATAGGCCGGCAGCGGAGCGCCCCCGACCACGCCGGAGTCGAGCAGGACCCGCAGGACAGTCAGCGTGGAAGGCAGGTAGACGCGCACTCCCGCATCCTCCCAGCCACCGTCCGCGCGGTGCGGACCTGCCACGATGCGCGAAGGAGTGGACGACCGCCCACGCACACGCCTTCGACGCCAGCTTCCCCTTCCCAGGCTGCGGGCCACGCGGTTGCGTTCAACGAGTTCGTCCTGGTCGCGCGCACGCCGGTCTGAGCGACCTCAGGCGGAAGCGGCGTAGCCGGAGCGAGCAGCTGCCAGGGCCACCGCTGAGGTGCGCAGCGAGACCTGCAGCACCTTCTCCCTGCGGCGCGGGTCCATGAGGTTGGCACCGATGGCGGCCAGGTCGTCGGCTCCGGGACCGAGCAGCGTGACCTTGGTGCCGGTGGCGGCCACCTTCTTCACCTCACCGACCAGGCGCTTGGTGACCAACCGCCGGAACCGCCGCTCGATCCGGGCGGCGACCGAGGACGGGTGGTCGTAGTCCAGCGAGGTCATCGGGGACAGCACGACGACCTCGTCGAGCCCGAGCCGGGTGACCAGGTCGACCGAGGTCGGGGAGCAGGCACCGCCGTCGACGTAGCGGCGTCCGCCGATGGTGATCGGGGCGTACCAGCCGGGGATGGCACAGGAGGCCATCACCGCGTCGCGCAGCTGGGCCTCGGGAGTGCCGGTGCGCCCGAAGGGGACGCGCCGGCCGGTGTCGTAGTCCATCGCCACGATCCAGGTGCGTGGGTGCGGCGCCCAGCCACCGGCCGGCAGCACCCCGTCCACGAGCTGGCCGATCGGCGCCATGGTCCCGCGGCCCTGCGGCAGCACCGCCGCCAGTGCCGCCGTCGGCGTCACCCGCCACGGGTGCAGCGCGCTGTGCAGCACCCCCCGCGGCGAGCCGAGGCCGAGCCGGGGTAGCGGCGGCAGCGCGCCGCCTGAGTCGCTGTCCGCGTCGTACTCGATCCGCGGGTCACCCTCCACGACGATGCCCTGCTGGTGGTTCAGCAGCGTGTCGACACCGACACCGCAGGCGAGCGCCGAAGCAAGCACCGAACCGGCCGAGGTCCCGATCAGGACATCGGCCTCCCGGGGGTCCCAGCCGTCCGCCCGGTGCAGCGCGGCCAGCGCACCGATCGTCCAGGCGGCACCCAGGACGCCGCCGGCTCCCAGCACCAGTCCGCGGGTCATGGCTTCGTCGTCCCCACGAGCTCGGCCAGTGACTCCTCGAGGCAGGCCGCCAGCACGTCGATGTCGGGCATGGCGTCCCGGTCGGCGTTCAGCCCGTAATAGACGCCACCGGCGTACGACGTGAGCCCGATGCTCACCGCCTGGCCCTTGGCCAGCGGGACCACCGGGTAGACCGACAGCATCCGGGCACCGGCGGCGTAGAGCGGGAACTGCGGCCCGGGGACGTTGGTGACGACCAGGTTGAACAGCCGGCGGGTGAGCCCGCTGGCGGCCCGGGCACCGAGCGCGTGGATGGTGGGCGGTGCGAAGCCGGACAGCTGCACCAGCGCGTCCGCACCGACGGCTGAGCCGCTCTCCTTGTGAGCTCGCATGGCAAAGCTCACCTGGTGCAGCCGCATGGCCGCGCTGCCCTCCCCCACCGGGAGGTCCACGAAGTATGACGAGACCCGATTGCCGAGTTGGCCGTGCTGCGCATCGGCCCGCACGCTGACCGGGACCATGGCCCGCACCGTCGTCGTGGGGGTCACGCTCTCGCCGCGAGTGAGCAGCCAGGTGCGCAGCGCCCCCGAGACGGTGGCGAGCACGACGTCGTTGACGGTGCCGCCGTGCTCCTTGCGGACCCGCTTGTAGTCGTCGAGGTCGGTGGTGGCCATGCCGAAGCGCCGCTGCTCGCCGATCGTGGCGTTGAGCGGGGAGGCGGGTGCGGAGCGGGCCATGGTGCGGGCCTGGGCGAACAGCCCACCGGTGACCGCCCCGACCTTGTCGACCGTCGCCCGGGCGTCACCGATCGCCGACCGCATCGAGTCGACGGCTGCCGAGGGCTTGCTGACCAGGTCGCTGACGGCGCTGACGGCCAGGCCGAGTGGGCCGGGCTCCGAGCGCGGGCGCCAGTCGTCGGCCGGTACCTCGCGCGGCGTCGGCCCGATGTCGAGGATGACCGTGCCGATGTCGACCGCCGAGACGCCGTCGACCATCGCGTGATGGGTCTTGGTGATGATGGCGACCCGGGCGCCCTCGAGGCCCTCCACGAGGTAGATCTCCCACAGCGGGCGGTTGCGGTCCAGCTGGCGGCTCTGCAGCCGTCCGACCAGCTCACGCAGCTGAGCGTCGGTGCCAGGCTTGGGCAATGCGCTACGCCGCACGTGGTAGGTCACGTCGAACTCGTTGTCGTCCACCCACACCGGGTTGGCCAGCCGGCCGGGTACCCACTTGACCTTCTGCCGGTAGCGCGGCACCAGGCTGATCCGCGAGCTGATCAGCTCGACCAACCGGTCGTAGTCGAACCCGCCCTCCGGCGGCTGGAAGACGGCGACACCGCCGACGTGCATGGCCGTGGTGGCCGACTCCATGTAGAGGAAGGAGACGTCCAGGGGGCTGAGCCGGTCGGTCACGGGCGCTCCTGTCGGATGGACTGCGTGCAGATGGTCACACACCGCGCCCAGCGGCTGCGCCTCTCGAGACCGAGGCAGCGGTTACCGGCAGGCGGCCGGCGTGGGGACCGGCAACGGCGCGGTGCCGCCGAGGGCAGCGACCTCGGCCGGCGTACGCAGCCGCGTGAACGCCGTGCCCAGCACGACGTGGACGCTGCCGCGGGCGGCCTTGACGTCGCCACTCATCATCGAGCCGAGCACCGTGCGGGACAGCAGCAGCGCGGCCGGTTGACCGCCCGGGCCGAACACGACGACCGAGGGGCCGGCCTGCAGGCCCGGGGCGTTGCCGGTGCCGGTGACGGTGAACCCGCGGGCGGCAAGCTGGTCACCGACGGTCTTACCCAGCCCGTTGCGGGGCGTGCCGTTGAGCAGCACCAGCCGCACGGCCGTCGGGGCGGGCAGCGCGACCGCGGTCGGTGCGGGAGCGGCGGTCGGGGGCGTGGCGCACGGCGTCGCGCTGGCGCGAGCCGGGCCGGCCACCTGCCGGCGCGCGGGTGCGTTCGCGTCATTGCGCCTCAGCAGGTAGACCCCGCCGCCGGCGAGCGCGAGCAGCAGGATCAGCACCAGCACGCCGCGCAGCGTGCGCCGGCGGCGACGGCCGTAGCTCCCGCCGTAGCGGCGGTGTCGGGCGGGCGACAGGTCGCCGGAGGGGATCCTCACGACCGGGCAGCCTACGGGAAGCGGGGCTGCCAGCCCCGTCGTACGCCTCGGGGTCGGCGGCATGGCACGCTGGCCGTTCGCAGCACCGAGTGAGGGACGCGACCTGTGGACTTCGAGCCGTCAGCCAAGGGCAAGGACTACCTGGAGCGCCTGGGCTCCTTCATGGACGACCGGGTGTTCCCGGCTGAGCAGGCCTACGAGGAGTACCGCCGTGAGAAGGGCTACGGCGACCACACGCTCCCGCCGGTGGTCGAGGAGCTCAAGGCCGAGGCGCGCAGCCGCGGGCTGTGGAACCTGTTCCTGCCCGACGTCAGTGGACTCACCAACCTGGAGTACGCCCCGCTGGCCGAGCTCACCGGCTGGTCGGTGCACATCGCGCCCGAGGCGATCAACTGCGACGCGCCGAACACCGGGAACATGGAGGTGCTGCACATGTTCGGCACCGCCGAGCAGAAGTCGCAGTGGCTGCAGCCCCTCATGGAGGGCGAGATCCGGTCCGCCTTCGCCATGACCGAGCCCGACGTCGCGTCGTCGGATGCCACCAACGTCGCCACCTCGATCGTGCGCGACGGCGACGACTACGTCATCAACGGCCGGAAGTGGTGGATCTCAGGGGCGGCCGACCCGCGCTGCACGATCATGATCGTGATGGGCAAGACCGACCTCACGGAGAGCCCGCACCGCCAGCAGTCCATGATCCTCGTACCGATGGACACCGCCGGCGTCGAGAACGTCCGGGCCCTGCCGGTCTTCGGCTACCAGGACCAGCACGGCCACAACGAGCTGCGCTTCCACGACGTGCGGGTGCCGGCGACCAACCTGATCGCCAACGAGGGTGACGGCTTCATGATCGCGCAGGCCCGGCTGGGACCCGGGCGGATCCACCACTGCATGCGCTCGGTCGGCGTCGCAGAGCGGGCGCTGAAGCTGATGTGCGAGCGGGCGGCTTCCCGGGTGGCGTTCGGCAAGCCGCTGGCGCAACAGGGCGTCGTACAGCAGCAGATCGCCGAGTCCAGGATGGAGATCGAGCAGGCCCGGCTGCTGACCCTCAAGGCCGCCTGGATGATCGACAACGTCGGCGCCCGCGGGGCGCGCACCGAGATCGCCGCCATCAAGGTCATCGCCCCGCGCGTGGCGCTCAAGGTCATCGACCGGGCCATCCAGGTGCACGGCGGCGGGGGCGTCTCCGACGACTTCCCGCTGGCCCAGATGTACGCCGGGATGCGCACGCTGCGGATCGCCGACGGCCCCGACGAGGTGCACGTCCGGACCGTGGCCCGTCAGGAGCTCGGGAAGTACGTCACCCGCGGCTGAGCAATCGGCGCTTGGGAGGTGGAGTCGGCGCCCCGACGAGTGCGGCGGCCAGTGCCTGCAGGGCCTTGCGGGCCGGCGAACCCGGTGACTGCTCGACGAGTGTCCGGCCGGCCGCCAGAGCCGCATCCAGCCCGGCGACGTCAGCCGGAACGAGATGGACCTCGTCCACACCCGCGTAGCGGGACAGCGCAGCGCGCACCTCGGCTGCTGCATTCCCCGGCACCGCGGTGCTGCGGACCCGGTTGACGACCACCCGGTGCGCCACCGCGGGCACCGCCTCCCGGAGCTCGGCCAGGCCGCGGACCAGTCGCTGCAGGCCCACCGGGTCCGCGCTTCCGACCACGAGCACCGTCTCGGCCTGCTCGAGGACGGCCAGCGTGGCGCCGTTGCGGCGCGGGGCGAGGGTGTCGAAGCTGAGCTCCTCGTCCTGCTCGAGGCAGAAGCCGCAGTCCACGACGGTTACCGCCGCCAGGCTGGTGGCCAGGGCGAGGACCACCTCGAGCGCCGCCGGCCGCAGCTCGGGCCAGCGGTCGGCTCGGGTGATGCCGGTCAGCACCCGCAGGGTCGGCGTCAGCTGGCGGGCCAGTGCGGCCAGCGCGGGTGCGTCCAGATTGCCGCTGTTGGCCTGCCGGCAGGCCGCCGCGAGACCCGGTGACTCATCGAGCAGCCCGAGGACCTGGGCGACGACCCCGCCGTACGGATCGGCATCGATGAGCAGGGTGGGCCAGCCGAGCGCGGCGAGCTCGGTGGCCACCCCGACGGCGACCGTGGTGCGGCCGGGTGCACCGGTCGGACCCCAGACCGCCATGACCCGTCCGGTGCCCGGCAGCAGGGGCTGGTCCTGGACCGGTCCACCCGGCGGGGTGTCCGGCAACGCAGCCCTCGGCTCGGACAGCCCGGACAGATTGGTTGGGCTGGGCGTCGCCGTGACGACCGCCTCGATGACCGCTGCCGAGATCGTCTCGGGCGAGGCGTCGCTCGGCAGGACGCCGGTGATGCCGAGTTGGCGCAGCCGGCGCTCGGCCTCCTCGTCGCCTGGCAGCACCAGGCCGACGACGGCGACTCCGGCGACCGACAGCCGCGTCAGGGCGTCGCGGTCGAGCCGCCGTAGGTCAGCCGACAGCAGGACCGCACGGGCCTGCCCGGTGGCCGCCATGGCCAGCAGGTCCGCCAGGTCGACGCAGCGCCGGACGACCCGGACTCCGAGGTCGCCACGCTCGAGCGCCGCGACCAGCCGCGACTCCCAGGCCGTGTCGGACACGGCGGTGAGCACCGGGACGAGTGTCCCCGGTGTCATGGCGCGGTGGCCGGGGAGAGGCCGTCAGCTTGCTGCGCCCGCGGCACCTCGACCAGATCGATCTGCCCCAGCGCCATGGCGTTCACCAGCGGAAGGACCTCGTCAGGTCGCACGGTGAGCAGCACCGGCTGGTCCTGGCTGCTCGCACCCAACCCACCGGCCCGTACCACCCGCTGAACCGTTACGGCCTTGAGCACCAGCCGCGGCAGGAGGGCGGCGGCGCCCTTGCCGGAGGTGCCCGAGCGGGCCGCCTTGTCGGACGGCGTGACGTAGACGTCGACCTGCTCGCCGTGCCCCAGCTCGGGCGGCAGGTGCCCGACCGGCACCGGGACGGTGACGTTCCGGAAAACCACGTCCTCGTCCGGTCGGGCCAGCGCGGCGAGCGGCAACAACTCCGCGGACCCCAGGCCCCGCCGTACGACGTAGCCCGTGGGCTTGGCACCGCCCGCTCCGGCATAGAGCCGGGTGGACCCGAACAGCCGCACCTGCGCCGAGCGCAGGTCGTCGGTCATCAGCACCGTCCCGGGTGCGAGGTCCCTGGTGGTCACCCACACCTGTTGCGAACGGTCGGCCGATGACAGCACCCGGGCGCCGACCAGGACGCTGCCGAGCACCAGCAGGACGCCGAGCACGAGGCGGGTGTCGAGCCAGCGCGGCGAGCTGAGCCGGGACGCGCGCGGCGAGCCGGGGGTGTCGCTCACGACGGGATCCTCACTCGGCCGGGGCTCGAAGCCGCATGGTGTCCCAGATCGTCTCTCGCGCGCGAGCCCCTGTGGACAAGCCGGGTCGGCGGCGCCACGGCTGGCACACTCTGGTGCGCAGACGTCAGCGCGGGGAGCGGGAGGCAACGATGACCGAACCGAGGTTCCTTCAGCTGACCGACGTCGCCGAGGTGCTGAACATCAGTGCCTCGCAGACCTATGCCCTCGTCCGCAGCGGCGAGCTGCCGGCGATCAAGATCGGCGGTCGCGGTCAGTGGCGCGTCGAGTCCAGCGCGCTGGAGGAGTACATCGCGCGCTGTTACACCGAGACCAAGGCGTTCGTCAGCGCCCACCCGCTGGGTGCCGTGGTGGACGACACCTGATCGACCGGTCAACCCCAGTTCCGCACAGCGCCGATGGCCACCAGAGGCACCAGGCGGACCCGACGCACTGCCGCCGATCGGCGCGGCTCGCCTGGCGGGTGCTCCGCCAGGTCCGCATGATCGGCGCCGACCCGGTCCAGGGTCCCCGCCAGCACCGTCCCGTCCACGAGCAGCAGCTGTACGCCGACGCGGCTGCGCGCCAGTCCGCGCAGCGCCCAGGCGAGGTCCAGCCGCCGGCCGACTTCGCCCTGCGCTCCGGGCACGGCGCTGCGCGCCCCTAGCCCCGTCACTCCCACGACCGAGGCGAGGGGCAGCAGCAGCTCGGCGGCACCGGTCTCCCGCAGCAGCAGCCAGTCCGGTCCCACCTCCAGCAGCACACCACTGACCGTGCCGGCACCGGACGCCGTGATCGACAGCGTCGCGCCGGGAGCGGCCTGCAGCCGGTCGGTCAGGGACAGCAGCGCCGTCTCGCGCCGGGTCCGATCGCGCACCTCGCCCGCCAGCTCGGCTGCCTGCGCCGCGTCGTACTGCGCCTCCAGGTCGGTGAACAGCTCGTCCCAGCGCATGCCGGCACCTTGCCCCGCCCTCACCGATTCGACAAGTGACCTTGACCAACAGTCGTCGGGACTGTACGAAGGTAAACACAGACAAACAAAGGTGGTTGAACGTGATTATGCATGGACGAGCTGCTATGCCACTGGTGGTGTTGCTCGCCGTACCGCTGGTCGCGCTGACACCGAGCGCCGCCCTTACGCAGCTCGGTCACGCCGGCACCGCGCCGCTGGTCGCCCTCGTCGCGCTGGTGGCCTGGGCCTGCGAGTGCTGGCTGCTGGCTGTCGCCGCCCTCACGCTGATCGAGCGGCGGTCCGGTCGAGCCAGCCGCGGGGCGACCCAGCTGCTCCGACGACTCGCACCCGCGGCGGTGCGCACGGCTGCTCGGATCGCGCTCGGAGCCACCCTGGCCACCGGGGTCACCGGGGTCACCGGTGCGCTCAGTGCAAGGTCGGCTGCCGCCTCCGCTGCCGGCCCGAGGCCGGTGGCCGGCCTTGCGGCAGCCGTTCCCTCTCTCGACTGGCCGGTGCCACTACCCACCCTCGCTCTGGACTGGCCGCTGGCGACCGGGCCCGGCGCCCACACCCCGCCGCCGGCAGCCGCACCAGTTCCTGCACCCAGCTCGCCCATCGTCGTCGTCCAGCCGGGTGACTGCTTGTGGCAGCTGGCGGCCCGCGCCCTCGGACCATCGGCAACCGCCGCTCGCACCGCCGCCACCTGGCCGTCCTGGTGGTCGGCCAACCGAGCCGTGATCGGTGACGACCCCGACCTGCTGCGCCCCGGTACCCGGCTCGTCCCACCCGCCTGACCACCCCGACTTGACCACCGTCTCGAGGAGCTCGCCATGACCGCCCTGACCGTCGAACCCCTGCTTGCCCGGGTGCTGCCGTCAACCCCCGGCCTTCGGCTGGTGGCCGCCCCGGACAGCGCGCCGCCGTACGACGACGAGCTGGTTGACGGTGCCCCAGTGCTACAGCTGGTGCCCGCCCTGACGTCGGTGCCGGAGCAGGCCGGGCCGGGCGACGTGCCGCTGGACCACGCCGAGGCCTGGCTGGCGGCCAGCCGCACACCGACCGACGCGCTGCCGCCTGCTCGAGCGGTGGCCAGGGTGCTGCTGCAGGGTGTCCTCGAGGTGCTGGCCGGCGTGCGTCCGCTCAGGCAGCTGCAGCGGGACACGACAGCGGAGCTGTACACCCGGCTGCAGAGCTCGCTGGAGTCCTGCCCGGGTCGAGGGGCCGGGGGCGCTGTCCGCCCCGACGGCCGGGCCGTCCGCAGCGTGCACGTGCAGGAGCGGCCCGAGGGCGTGGCCGAGGTCTGCGCCACCGTCGTGCGGGACGGCCGGACCGCTGCCCTGGCCCTGCGGCTCGAGGGCCTGGACGGCCGCTGGCGCTGCACCGAGCTCGCCGGGTTCTGACCGGCTACGACGACGGCCGGCCCCTGCGAGGGAGCCGGTCGTCATGCCGAGCAATTCAGGAGCCGGTGCGCGGATCTCCGTGGCAGCGCTTGTACTTCTTGCCAGACCCGCACGGACAGGGCGCGTTGCGCGACGTCCCGGCCGTCCTGACCTGACCGGTCAGCGCATCCGAGCCGCGGCTGACCGGGCCGCCCGTGGTGCTCACCCCGCCCTCGGCGGTCGGGGCGGTGTACTGCAGGTCCCTAGGCCGATCGGGACGGCCGAAGTCGGCCGGCAGCCCGGACGCCAGCGGCGGCGAGCCCGACCCGCCCGGCAACGGGTCCGGAGCGGCGCTCGGAGTCGGGGTAGCGGTGGCCAGGGCGTCGTCGAGCACGACCGGCTGGACAGCGGCGGCGAAGGGCACCTGCTCAGGCGACACATCGGCCGCGGGCACGGCCGGACCTGAGGGGCTCACCGGGAGAGGTGTCGCGTCAGCCGCCGGCCCGGCCGGGCCTGAGGGGCTCACCGGGCGAGGTGTCGCGTCAGCCGCCGGCATGCCGGTCCCCGAGGGGTCCCGCCCGGGCTGCGCCTTGGCCGCTGCCGGCTCACCTCCCGGCCAGCCGGGCTCGGACCGCTCAGCCGGCTCGGAGCCGGACGTGCCCTGGGCGCCAGGGCCCTCGACCGGGTGCGGGAGGTCCGGGTGCTCGGCGGCCAGCGACTGCTCGCGCACGAAGGCCGCGGGCGCAGCCGACGGCACCGGCTCACCCGCGACGCCACTCGCCTCGACCGCCGGAGCGAGCCCGTCGACCGGGCTCTCGAGCGCGACACCGAACTCAGCAGATGTCGAGCCGGCCGACGTCGAGTCGGCCGACGTCGAGTCGGCCGACGTCGAGTCGGCCGACTCGGGGACGGCCGAGCTCTCGCCGTGCAGCGCGAGGTGCTCGGCCATGAGCTCGCCGGTGTGCTCACCTGGCCCGGTCGCCAGCAGGTCCTGCGCAGGGGGCTGAGCCACCTCGACCTCGACGTTGAACAAGAAGCCGACGGACTCCTCCTTGATGGCCTCCATCATCGCGGTGAACATGTCGAAGCCCTCGCGCTGGTACTCCACCAGCGGATCACGCTGGCCCATCGCCCGCAGCCCGATGCCCTCCTGCAGGTAGTCCATCTCGTACAGGTGCTCACGCCACTTGCGGTCCACCACCGACAGCAGCACCCGGCGCTCCAGCTCGCGCATCACCGGCTCCTCGCTGGGCGCGACGCCGAGGGAGGCCTCGCGGGTGTCGTACGCGCGCTGGGCGTCAACCTTGAGCTCCTCGGCGAGGTAGTCCGCCGACAGGGTGTTGCGCTGCTCCTCGACGTCCGACAGGTCGATGCCGACCGGGTAGAGCGTCTTCAGGGCGGTCCAGAGCTTGTCGAGGTCCCAGTCCTCCGGATAGCCCTCACCCAGCTCGGCGTAGACGTAGCCCTCGACGGTCTCGTCCACCATGCCGCGGATCTGCTCGTGCAGGTCAGCGCCGTTGAGGACCTTGCGCCGTTCCTCGTAGATGACGGTGCGCTGACGGTTGAGCACCTCGTCGTACTTCAGGACGTTCTTGCGGATCTCGAAGTTCTGGGCCTCGACCTGGGACTGGGCGGAGCGGATCGCCCGCGAGACCATCTTGGACTCGATCGGGACGTCCTCGGGGATGTTCAGGCGGGTCATGATCGACTCGACCGCACCGGCGTTGAACAGCCGCATCAGGTCATCGCCGAGCGAGAGGTAGAACCGGGACAGGCCGGGGTCACCCTGCCGGCCGGACCGACCGCGCAGCTGGTTGTCGATGCGGCGCGACTCGTGCCGCTCGGTGCCGAGGACGTACAGCCCGCCGACCGCGACCACTTCGTCGTGCTCGGCCTGCACCGACGACTTCGCCTTGTCCAGGGCAGGTGCCCACGCCAGCTCGTAGTCGTCCGGCGTCTCGACCGGCGACAGGCCGCGGCGGGACAGCTCGTCGGCGGCGATGTACTCCGGGTTGCCGCCCAGCATGATGTCGGTGCCGCGACCGGCCATGTTGGTGGCGACCGTGACCGCGCCCTTGCGACCGGCCTGGGCGACGATGATCGCCTCGCGGTCGTGCTGCTTGGCGTTCAGCACCTCATGCGAGATGCCCCGCCTGCGCAGCAGCGAGGACAGCAGCTCGCTCTTCTCGACCGAGACGGTGCCGACCAGCACCGGCTGGCCGTTGTCGTGCCGGTCGGCGATGTCCTCGACGACGGCGTCGTACTTGGCCTGCTCGGTCTTGAACACGACGTCCGCCTCGTCCAGGCGCACCATCGGGCGGTTGGTGGGGATCGGGACGACGCCGAGCTTGTAGGTCTGGTCGAACTCGGCGGCCTCGGTCGACGCCGTGCCGGTCATGCCGCCGAGCTTGCCGTAGAGCCGGAAGTAGTTCTGCAGGGTGATCGTGGCGAGGGTCTGGTTCTCGTCCTTGATGTCCACCCCTTCCTTGGCCTCGATGCTCTGGTGCATGCCCTCGTTGTAGCGACGGCCGGCCAGGACGCGACCGGTGAACTCGTCCACGATGAGGACCTCACCGCCGGTGACGACGTAGTCCTTGTCCTTGCGGTAGAGGTTCTGCGCCTTCAGGGCGTTGTTGAGGTAGCCGACCAGCGGGGTGTTGACGGCCTCGTAGAGGTTCTCGATGCCCAGCTGGTCCTCGACCTTCTCCACCCCGGTCTCGAGGATCGCGACGGTGCGCTTCTTCTCGTCGACCTCGTAGTCCACGTCCCGCACCAGCCGCGGGATGATCCGGGCGAACTCGGTGTACCACTTGGTGGCCATGTCTGCGGGTCCGCTGATGATCAGCGGGGTGCGCGCCTCGTCGATGAGGATCGAGTCGACCTCGTCCACGATCGCGTAGTGGTGCCCGCGCTGCACCAGCTCGGCGTTGTCCCACGCCATGTTGTCGCGCAGGTAGTCGAACCCGAACTCGTTGTTGGTGCCGTAGGTGATGTCGCAGGCGTACATCGGCCGGCGCTGCTCGGGGCTCTCGTTGGCCAGGATGACGCCGACCTCGAGGCCGAGGAAGCGGTGCACCCGGCCCATCGTCTCCGCGTCGCGGCGGGCGAGGTAGTCGTTGGTCGTCACGATGTGGACGCCCTTGCCGTCGAGCGCGTTGAGGTAGGCCGGCAGGACGCTGGTGAGCGTCTTGCCCTCACCGGTCTTCATCTCCGCGATGTTGCCGAGGTGCAGCGCGGCGCCACCCATGACCTGGACGTCGAAGTGCCGCTGGCCCAGCGTCCGCCAGGCCGCCTCGCGCACGACCGCGAAGGCCTCGACGAGCAGGTCGTCGATGCTCTCGCCGTCGGCGAGGCGGGCCCGGAAGGTATCGGTCTCGGCCCGCAGCTCGGCGTCGGACAGCGCCTTGATCTCGGGCTCGAGGTCGTTGACCGCGTCCGCGATCGCCTTCAGCCGGCGGACGATCTTACCCTCGCCGGCCCGCAGGATCCTGGATAGCACCACGTCGCACGAACTCCCTCATCGGACTGTTGCGCCGATCGTAGGCGGGAAACGCCTCGCAGCCGGTGCCCGTGCCCTGGCAGGGTGGGCCGATGGACCTGATCGAGATCCCCGCCGGCCGGCTGCACTTGCGCCCGTGGCAGTCGTACGACGCGCCGGCGGTGCTCGCCGCCTGCCAGGACCCCGAGATCAGCCGCTGGACCACCGTGCCGTCGCCGTACACCCAGACCGATGCCGAGCAGTGGTGCGGCCCGGTCACCGAAGCGGGCTGGGACAGCGGTACGGCGGCGACGTTCGCCGTGCTCGACAGCACGACCGGCGGGCTGCTCGGATCCGTCGGGCTCGGCTCGATCACCGAGCGGGAGGCTGAGGTCGGCTGGTGGGCGACGTACGACGCCCGCGGCGCCGGGGTGACGACGCAGGCCGTCGCCGCCGTCTGCCGGTGGGGCTTCGCCGGCCTCGGGCTGGACCGCATCGCCTGGCGGGCCGAGGTCGGCAACTGGCCCTCTCGCGCAGTGGCCGAGAAGTGCGGCTTCACCGTCGAGGGCCGGCGCCGACGCGAGCTCCCGCACCGCGGCGGGTTCGTCGACGCCTGGACGGGTTCGCTGCTGGCCACCGACGAGATGGTCGACCGCCGGGTGCTGCCGGCGCGGCTGGCGCTGACCGACGGGGTCGTGGGCCTGCGGCGGTGGCGGTCCTCGGACGCAGCCGACGTCCAACGCGCCTGTGACGACCCGCTGACGGCCCGCTGGTTGCCGGTTCCCTCGCCGTACTCGCTGACCGACGCGGTGTCGTACGTGGAGGCGCTCACGCCGGGCCTGTGGTCGGACGGGTCGTCGGCCGAGCTGGCGGTGACCGATGCGGTCACCGGTGAGCTGCTCGGCGCGGCCGGGCTCAAGCTCGGCGGCCGGCAGGCCCTCGGCTTCGGCGAGATCGGCTACTGGACCGCGCCGTGGGCGCGCGGTCGGGGGGTCGCCGGCCGCGCGACCGTGCTGCTGGCCAGATGGGGACTCGCGGGGCTCGGCCTGTCCCGGGTCGAGCTGTTCGCCGACGTGCAGAACCTCGCCTCGCAACGGGCGGCGCAGAAGGCCGGGTTCGTGCGGGAAGGCATCGCCAGACAGTCCCGCCGCGACCGAGACGGGACTGCGCAGGACATGGTGCTGTTCAGCTGCCTGCGCGAGGATCTGCCGACTGCCGTCCAGGCGGCGCCTGAGGGCTTCCGGACCGGTCGATTTCCATGACGGTCGGGTCGTGACCCGGTGCCTCGGCATCCGGGGGCCAGGTCCCGACCCTCAACCGGACCGGGACCGACCCAGACCCGGACGCGGACCCGGACGCGGCCCAACCGGCGCTCGGGTTGTCACCCAGTGCAGCCGGGCCGGAGCGGGTCGGAAAGCTGTCGATCCCGGCGCGAGCCGTCCAGGCGGGCGCAGGACCGTCCCTCGGTTGACTCAGGTGATCTCGAGCAGCTTCTCGCGGACGGCGTAGACGACCGCCTCCATGCGCGAGTGCAGCTGCAGCTTCTCCAGGATGTTGCGGATGTGGTTCTTGACGGTGTTCTCGCTGATGAACAGGTCCTTGGCGATGTCGCGGTTGTTCAACCCCTTGGCGACCAGCTTGAGGACGTCCATCTCGCGGTCGGTCAGCCGCGGCGTCGGGACCTGTTGGCGCTCGTCGGTTCGCTTGACCATCGCTGCGAACTCGATGAGCAGCTTGCTCGCCATCGAGGGGCTGATGAGGGACTGGCCGCCGTGCACCGCGCGGATCGCGCTGGCGACCTCCTCGATGGAGATCTCCTTGAGCAGGTAACCCATCGCACCGGCCTTGATGGCCTCGTAGAGGTCGGCCTCCTCGTCCGAGATCGTGAGCATGATGATCTTGGTCGAGGGGACGGCGTCGTGGATGGCGGTGCAGGCCGAGATCCCGCCGCGCCTGGGCATCCGGACATCCATGAGCACGACGTCAGGAAGGGTGTCGACGGCCCTATCGATCGCCTCGCGGCCGTCGGAGGCCTCACCGACCACCTCGATGTCCAGCTCCTGCTCGAGGACCATCTGCAACCCGCGGCGGAACAGCGCGTGGTCGTCGACGACGAGCACCCGGATGGCGTCGACGGGGAGGATCCCGGTCGGGCCGGCGGGCGGGTCGGTCACGGGCTGCTCCAGAAGGCGGGTGGCGAGGACGTCAGCCAGGGACTGGCGGGTGGCCGGGATGATGCCATGCAGGGGCTGCTGCGTCGCGACCCGGCGAACGCAGCAGCCCGTGCCCCACCGTCAGCCGGCGCTGAGCCGGATCACGCCGTAGTCGTAGCCGTGCCGCCGGTAAACCACACTGGGCCGCCCGCTCTCGGCGCACGCGAACAGGTAGAAGTCGTGGCCCACGAGCTCCATCTCGTGCAGGGCCTGCGTCATCGTCATCGGGATCGCCTCGTGCGTCTTATCCCGCACGATGAGCTGACGGGTCTCGTCATCCGGCGGGTCGAGCACGGCGACCGCGCCGTCCTCCTCCGGGGCCTGCCCGTGTGACGGTGACAGCCCAGAGGTGACCTCGGCGACCGAGACGGGGGTGCGCAGTCCGTGGTGGACACGCCGGCGGTCGTGCGCCTTGCGCAGCCGGGCTTCGAGCTTGAGGACCGCCTCGCCGAAGGCGGTGTAGTAGTCGTCCGCGCCGGCCTCGGCCCGGATGACCGGTCCCTTCGACAGGCAGGTGATCTCCACCCGCTGGCACTGCGCCGACTGGCGTGGGTTCTTCTCGTGGCTCAGCTCGACGTCGAGTCGGAACACGCGGGAGTCGAGGCGTTCGGAGGGGGCGAGCTTCTCCGCGACGTGCTGCCGGAAATGGTCCGGCACCTCGACGTTGCGACCCTTGACGACGATGTCCACGCGTTCTCCTTGTGTCGAGCTACGGGCGTCGGCGCCCCTCGGGGCTGCAGGTCGGAACTGCTCCCTTCCTCGGCGACAGGCGCCGGCGGGTGCTGGTATGCACCGTGCGGACAACGCTAGACCGCATCCCTAGCCTTCGGAAGGGCTGGCACCCCTCCGGGTGATGGTGGGTCGGCGGGAGGTGGCAGCCAGGACGGCCGCGCCCATCACTTCGTAGCCGGCCGCCTGCAGTGCCCTGGTCGCCTCCACCAACGTCGCGCCGGTGGTCATGACGTCATCCACCACCACCACCCGCATCCTCGTCGTCGGTGGGCGAGCCCGCAGGGCGCCGGCCAGGTTCGCGGCCCGGGCGGCCGCGGAGAGCCCGGCCTGGTCCCTGACGGCTCGGGTGGGAACGAGCAACCGCACCGCCGGCACCCCGAGCGCGCGGGCAGCGGCCGAGGTGAGCCGCCAGGCGTGGTCGTGACCGCGGGCCCGCACCGCCGCCGTTGCGCTGGGGACGGGGCAGAGCAGGACCGGGCCGGTCGCCAGCACCCTGGCCGCACCGGCCAGGGCCGCGCCCAGCGGCCGGGTCAGATGAAGCCGACCGCGCTCCTTGTGGCCGAGCAGCAACGCCGCCGCGACGCCTTCGTAGGGCAGCGCCGCCACGACCGGCGGCAGGCCCGGCGGACACGGCCGGGGACGCACGAACCCGGTCGGTGGCCCGGCGAGCACCCGCCGGCAGGGCGGGCACAGGACCGGTCCGCCAGCGTCACAGCCGGCGCACGATCGGGGCAGGGCGAGGTCGAGCAGGTCCGCCAGCAGCACCTCATCAGCGTTCAGCACCGGGCCGACGGACCCGGCTGCGTCCACAGCTCAGCCGGGATAGGCCGGCGCGCTGCCTCGACCTGGTAGGGCGCTGAAGCCCGACCCGGTCGCGCGGTACAGCCGGCTCCCCTGCGGCCCGGCCGCGGCGACCACCGTCCCACCCGGGGACGCTGCGACAGCAGTCGGCTGGCCAGGCAGTCCGGGGCCGTCCAGCGAGACCAGCGACGAGCCGTCGACAGCGACCCGGACCGGCAGCACGGTCCCCTGCAGCGTCGCCACCGCGACGAGCGACGTCGGCCCCGCCCAGGACACGTCCCGTACGGCGGACAGCGCCGGTGCCACGGGGACCAGACCGGCCACCCGCAGCCGCGCCCCGGCCGGCTCGATCCGGCCGATGAGCAGCCGGCCACCGGAGACCAGAGCGATGCGCACCCCGTCACGGGCGACCGCCATCGAGCTCAGCACGGTTGGACCGCCGGCAATCGGCACCTCGCGCGCGTCCTGGCCCACCACCCGCAGCAACCGCCGGCCGCCCTCGAGCAGGTAGAGCCCTGACCCGCCGGCGCCCCAGCTGGGCGACTGGAGGCCCGGTCGCCGCAGCACGACGGGGTACGACGAGGCCTTGAGCGGCCCGAGCCGGACCGCCCCGTCGCTCGAGACCAGAGCCAACTGTGTCCGGCCCGGCGTGACCGCGACCTGGTCGACGGGTACCGCACCCCGGTCGCTGAGCACCGGCGAGCTGGCCGGTGTGACGGGCAGGACCGTGTCGAGCGCCCGCAGCCGGCGGCCGTCGACGTAGTAGACCGGCGTGTCGACCGGCAGGCCGTCCGGGTCGTAGGTGGCCCACGAGGCGGCGTCCTGGACGGCGGTGCCGGTGTTCGGCAGGTCCAGGAGCTGGCCACCGACACGCAGCCGCAGGCCGGTGAAGTCGGGCAGGCTGCGCAGCGTCCACACCAGCTGCGCCGACAGCTGCTGGCGGGCTGCGGGTGAGAGCTCCCCCGGTCGACCGCTCAAGTCCACCTCGACGACGCCGGAACCGGTCGTGGTGACGCCCGACACCACGCTGCCAGCAGGCACCGCGGTCAGCACGCTGCCGGCCAGCGACGCGGTCGGGCCGGCCACCAGCCGGCGGACGAGGGCCGTGGCTCCACCAGGCAGGTCGGGTGCGTCCGCCAGGAAGACCGGATCGGCCACCAGGTGCGCGGACTCCCCAGGCACCGGCGGCGCCAGGTAGTACGTGCGCTGCTCGCTGAAGGACCGGTCACGGTCGGCGGGGGTGAGGCGCAGTCCGGAAGGGACGGCGACCAGCCGCCACTGGCCGTCCACCTCGCGGCTCACCGAATAGGTCTCGGTGACGGTGCGCGGCGGCTGCGGGTCGTACGAGCCGTCCCGTCGGATCCGCGCGGACACCGTCGCCGTACTCGTCACCTGTGTGGCCGTGCCCCCGTCGGCCGGTACCTCCAGCAGCAGGCTGGCCGGGTCGTAGACGAGCAGGTCACCGGCATCGTCCCAACGCGCCGCGCGCGACAGGAACCGGCGGGCGATGCCGTGCGCGTCGGCGGCGCTCGCCTGCGCGCCCAGGAACCCGCTCACCACCTGCAGCGGCGACTCACCGGGTCGGGGTCCTGGTGGGATGACGGTGATGTCGTCCTGCGGGCGCTGCTCGGCCGCGACCCGGCTGGCGCTCTGCACCCCGCGCGGCAGTGGCAGGGAGCAGCCGGCCAGCAGCAGCGCCACCAGCAAGGGTACGACGAGCCGCTTCACAGCACGCCCGCCGTGGGCTGCAACGGGAGCGGGCTCTGGCCGAGCGGCGCGCCGACCTGGAGCGGCAGGGTGAGCCGGAAGGCCGATCCCTGCCCGCGCTCCCCCCAGGCCTGCAGCGCGCCGCCGTGCAGCCGAGCGTCCTCCAGGGCGATCGCCAACCCGAGGCCGGTTCCCCCGGTCGTCCGGGCTCGCGAAGGGTCACCCCGCCAGAACCGGGTGAAGACCAGCGCGGCATCACCGGGGCGCAGCCCGATGCCGCGGTCTCGCACCACGACGGCCACTGACGTCTCACCGGCGGCGACGGAGACCTCGACCGGCCGACCCTCGCCGTGCTCGAGGGCGTTGACGACGAGGTTGCGCAGGATCCGCTGTACACGCACCTGGTCGATCTCGGCGACGACCGGCCGGGGGGCGATCAGGACCAGCTCGCTGCCCTTGCGGTCGGCCAGGGCGCCGGTGCTCGTCAGCACCCCTGCCACGACCGGTACGAGGTCGAGGCGCTCGGCGTCCAGGGAGGCCGCCCCGGCGTCGTACCGGGAAATCTCCAGGAGCTCGGCGAGCAGCTCCTCGAAGCGGTCCAGCTCGGCCTGCAGGAGCTCGGCGCTGCGGGCCGCCGCCGGCGGGAAGTCCGGCCGGGCCTCGTGCAGGACGTCGGCCGCCATCCGGACCGTGGTCAGCGGGGTGCGGAGCTCGTGACTGACGTCCGAGACGAAACGGCGCTGCAGTCGTGAGAGGTCCTCGAGCTGGCGGATCTGGGCCTGCAGCGCCTCGGCCATCGTGTTGAAGGTGGTGGCCAGGCGGGCGATCTCGTCCTCGCCGCGCACGGTCATCCGCTCCTCGAGCCGACCGCTGGCCAGCCGCTCGGCGGTGCGAGCCGCCATCCGCACCGGCAGCACGACCTGGCGGGCCACCAGGTAGGCGATCAGGGCCAGCAGCAGCACCAGCAGCAGACCGGCGAAGGTGGCCGTCCGCCGGACGAGCGCCAGCGTCTGGGCCTCGGCCGTCAGCGGGAAGACATGGAACAACCGGTAGTCGCCGAGGTCGGTCGTCAGCGTGGCCCCGACGACCAAGGCGTCCTGCCCGCGCACCCGGCTGTAGGCGTAGGCGGAGGGCTGACCAGTGCTCAGGGCCCTGCTCAGCACCCGCGGCACGTCCGCCAGGCTGGTGTCGGCCGAGGCGAAAGCGTTGTCCTCGCCGCTCGCGCTGACCAGGACGATGGAGTACTGCTCACCGGCACGGCCGCGTTGCGAGAGCGCGAGGGCGGCGGACTGCAACCGGGACTGCACGACGACCTGGGTACGGCCGCCCTTGACCAGTTCCTGAGACTGCAGCAGGCCGGCCTGGGCCTCGGGCAGGGAGACCCGGGTCTTGGCGTCGACCAGGCCGCGGCCGACCTGCCCGAGCAGCAGCGAGGCGAGCAGCAGGACGACGACGCCGCTGACGACCAGGGTGGTGACCACCACGCGCGTCTGCAGCGAACGCCGCCAGCGGCCGGCCAGGTAGGCGAGCAGGTGGGCGGGCAGGTGGGCGGCGTGCCCATCGAGCGGCCCGAGGCGGGTTCTCAGCTAGGCCCGGCCTTGTAGCCGACCCCGCGCACCGTGAGCACGACCTGCGGATGTTCCGGATCCTGCTCGACCTTGGCCCGCAGCCGCTGCACGTGGACGTTGACCAGCCGGGTGTCGGCGGCATGCCGGTAGCCCCACACCTGCTCCAGCAGCAGCTCACGGGTGAAGACGGCGCGCGGCCGACGGGCCAGGGCCAGCAGCAGGTCGAACTCCAGCGGGGTCAGCGAGATCGGCTGGCTGCCACGGACGACGGAGTGACCCTGCACGTCGATCGTCACGAGGTCGTCCGGCGGCCCGACGGTCAGCACCTCGGGCTCACCGTCGTGCGTGCGCAGCCGAGCCCGCACCCGAGCGACCAGCTCCTTGGGCTTGAACGGCTTGACGATGTAGTCGTCAGCGCCGCTCTCCAGTCCCACGACGATGTCGGTGGTGTCGCCCCTCGCGGTCAGCATGACGATCGGGACGCCGCTCTCGGCGCGAATCTGCCGGCAGACCTCGATACCATCGGTGCCCGGCAGCATCAGGTCGAGGAGCACGACGTCCGGTCGTTCGCGCCGGAAGGCTCCGATGGCCGCGTCGCCGTCGAAGACAAAGGCCGGCTCGAAGCCCTCGCCGCGCAGCACGATGCCGAGCATCTCGGCCAGCGCCTGGTCGTCGTCGACGACCAGGACACGTGCCCCTCCGCTGCCAGCCATCGCACCATGGTCGCACCGATGGGGCGCAGGGGTGCCAGGATGCGGGGTCGCCACGAGGATCCTGGAGCCAGCCGTGACCGAGCAGCCTCCCGGCTGGAGCTTCCCGGACCCGCGTGGACCGGCCGGTCCTGGCCCGACCATGTCTGCGGGTCCTGCCGTCCCGGTGGCCCCTACCGCCCCGGCCGGCCCCCGCGGCCGATCGGCACGCGGTGTCATCCCGCTGCGGCCGCTCGGCCTCGGCGAGCTGCTCGACGGCTCGGTCACCGTGGTGCGGCGCTACCCCAAGCCCGTGCTGGCGGCGTCCGCTGCCGTGGCCGTCGTGGGCTCGGTCCTGCAGCTGTTCGTCACCCTGGCGGTGCGCGGGTCCTTGGAGAACGCCTCGGCCAGTGTCGCGACCGGTTCGAGCGATGCCTTACCCGGCCTGCTCGGGACGGCCGCGGTGGCGACGGGGTTGAACGTCCTGGTGAGCATCGTGACCGGGGCGGTCCTGGCCGGCGTCGTGACAGCCGTCGTGGGACGCGCGGTCTTCGGCCAGAGCACGTCGGTGCACGAGGCCTGGGAGGTCCTGCGCCCCCGGCTCCTGCCGCTCGTGGTGGTCTCCTTTGTGGTCGCCCTCACCACGTACGGCGCGTTCTTCGGAGCCCTCGGCGTCGTGGCCCTCGTGGCCGGGGCGTCGGGGGCGGCGGCAGCCGTGGTCGCCGTGGTGCTGGTGCCGCTGGGTGCGGTCGTCGCGGTCGGCCTCTACGTCCGGTGGTCGCTCGCACCGGCCGCGGTCGTGCTGGAGAAGCAGCGGGTGCGGGGCGCCCTGCGAAGGTCCTCGGTGCTGGTCGCGCGGTCGTTTTGGCGGGTGCTCGGCGTGCTGCTGCTGGCCGCCCTGATCGTGGGTTTCGTCGGCCTGGTGCTGCAGCTGCCCTTTCAGCTGATCGGCTTCTCGCCGTTGCGCGGCATCGGCAGCCGGACGGTCCGGCTCCCGACCAGCACCGTGGTCACGGGTGCGGTCACCAGCGCTCTGGTCACCACGGTCGTCGCGCCCTTCACCGCCGGCGTGCGGGCGCTGCTCTACCTCGACCGCCGGATGCGCGCCGAGGGCCTGGACGTGACCCTCAACGCCGCTGCTGCCGAGGCCGCGGCACGGGCGTGATGCCGGTCGGGGGCGGTGATCTGAGTCGCGACGCGGCTCGTCGGCTGGCGCGCGAGGAGCTCAGCCGCAAGGAGTACGCCGATGCGCGGCCGCCGCTGCTGGTCCGCGTGGTGACCAGATTGGTCCGGGCCGTGATGGACGCCTTCAACAGCGCAAGCACGCACGTGCCCGCCGGCCGGGCCGGTCTGCTGCTGCTGTTGCTGTTGCTCCTGGGCGCCGTTGGCGTGCTGCTTGTCCGCCTGCGCCCAGCACGCTCTACGCGTCGGGCGGAGCTGTTCGGTGGAGGCCTGCTGCTGGACGCCGACCAGCACCGCCGACGTGCCGACGAGCTGGCCGCCCGCAATGAGTGGGCGTTGGCCGTGCGGGAGCGGCTGCGGGCGCTGGTGCGCGAGCTCGAGCTGCGCGGGGTGCTGGACCGCCGGCTCGGGCGCACGGCCGGCGAGGTCGCCGCCGAGGTGGGCGCACAGGTGCCGGCGTTGGCTGCCGACCTGCACCGGGCCGCCATGCTCTTCGACGAGATCTGGTACGGCGGCCGGCCGGCCGGCGCCGCGTCGTACGCCGGGATGGTCGAGGTCGACCGCCGCGTGTGCGAGGCGCGGCGCGTGCCGGCGTGACCAACGCGACGTCGATCGACAGGGGCTCGACGAGCACGGGGCCGACGGTCCGGTCGGTGACCCGGTCTGCGCGGGGCCCGGTGCTGGTGCTGGTCGGACTGGTTCTGGTGACCGCCGTCCTGGCGCTCGTCAGCGGCACGTCGCCGAGCGGCGCGCTGGACCCGCGGTCCTACGACCAGCAGGGGACGCACGCCCTGGCTGCACTGCTCGAGCGCGGTGGCACGCCGGTGCAGGTCGTGGACACCGGCACGCAGGCGCTGGCGGCAGCCGGTCCGCGAACCGTGGTGGTCCTGCCGTTCCCCGAGCAGCTGCCGGAGGCTGAGCTGGCCCTGGTCGGCCGGGTCCCCGGTGGGTTGCTGGTGCTCGGTGCCGAGCAGGATGCCGTTGACGCACTGGGGCTGCCGGTGGCTGCGGACCCGCCGTCGGCTGCGCAGCTGCGGCGGCCGGCGTGTGACCTGCCGGCGGCGGTGCGGGCCGGCGCGATCCGGGTCGGCGGCGCGCGCTACTCCGGTCGGGGCACCGGCTGCTACGCCTCCGGCGGCAGCGCCGGGCTGCTGGCACTCGAGCGCGGCCGGCTGCTGCTCGGCTCGGCCGACCCGCTGACCAACGAGCACCTGGGTGAGCAGGGCGACGCGGCCCTCGCGCTGGGGCTGCTCGGCTCGGCCGACCGGGTGCTGTGGCTGCTGCCGTCCGCCACAGCCGCACCGGTCGGCGGGCGCCAGGGCCTGCTGGACCTGCTGCCCGACCGCGTCATCGCGGCCGCCGTACAGCTCGGGATCGCGGTCGTGGTGCTGGCCCTGTGGCGGGCCCGGCGGCTCGGACGCGTCGTGGAGGAGCCGCTGCCCGTCGTGGTGCGGGCCGCTGAGGCGGTCGAGGGCCGTGGCCGGCTCTACCGCGCCGCCCGGGCCAGGGACACGGCCACCGAGGCGTTGCGGGAGGCATCGGTCGCCGCGGCGGTCCGCTGGCTCGGTCTGAGCGGCCCGGACGCGCTCGTCGAGGTGGCCGCCACCCGCACCGGTCGGTCGGCGGCTGCAGTGCAGGACCTCCTGTCCGGTCCCGTGCCTGTCGACGACGCCGCCCTTCGGCGCCTCGCTGAGGACCTCACCCGCTTCGACACGGAGGTGGCCGGCTCGTGACCGTCCCAGCACGTAGGCCGGTGGTGCGTCGCCGAGCCGCGGCCCGTGACCCGCGGGAGGCCCTCGTCGCCCTTCGAGCCGAGGTGGGCAAGGCCGTCATCGGGCAGGACGCGGCGGTGACGGGTCTGGTCATCGCGCTGCTGTGCCGGGGGCATGTGCTGCTCGAGGGGGTGCCAGGGGTCGCCAAGACGCTGCTCGTCCGGTCGCTCGCGGCCGCACTGGCGCTGGAGAGCAAGCGCGTGCAGTTCACACCCGACCTGATGCCGGGCGACGTCACCGGCTCGCTGGTCCTGCGCGCCGGTGACTTCTCCTTCCGTGAGGGGCCGGTCTTCACCAACTTGCTGCTGGCAGACGAGATCAACCGGACGCCGCCGAAGACGCAGGCGTCACTGCTCGAGGCCATGGAGGAGCGGCAGGTCACGGTGGACGGGGTCGGCCGGCCGCTGCCGGACCCGTTCATCGTGTGCGCCACGCAGAACCCGGTCGAGTACGAAGGGACCTACCCGCTGCCTGAAGCGCAGCTGGACCGCTTCCTTCTCAAGCTCGTCGTACCGCTGCCTGCTCGGGACGACGAGCTGGCCGTGCTGGCGGCCCACGACGCCGGCTTCGACCCCCGCGACCTGTCGGCGCTGCAGTCGGTCGCGTCAGCTGCCGACCTGGCTGCCGGACGCCTCGCCGTGCAGTCCATCACGGTCTCGGCCGAGGTGCTCGGCTACGTCGTGGACGTCTGCCGGGCCACCCGCAGCTCACCGTCGTTGCAGCTGGGTGTGTCACCGCGCGGGAGCACGGCCCTGCTCGCCACATCAAAGGCGTGGGCGTGGCTGTCCGGGCGCGACTACCTCACGCCCGACGACGTCAAGGCGCTGGCCCGTCCGACCCTGCGGCACCGCGTGTCGCTTCGCCCGGAGGCCGAGTTGGAGGGTGCGAGCGCCGACGGTGTGCTGGACGGCGTGCTCGCCTCGGTGCCCGTCCCCCGCTAGTGGCGCTGACCGGACGGGCGGCGCTGCTGGCGCTGCTGGCCGTCCTGCCGGTCCTGCTCGGCGGTCCGATCGTCCTGCTCGTCCTGCTCGTCCTGCTGGTCCTGGTCGTCGCCGTCGACGTCGTCCTGGCCGGTGCGGTCTCCTCGCTCGACGTGACACGGGACGGCGAGACCTCCTGCCGGCTGGGCGATCCAGCCGAGGTGCGGCTGCTGCTCACCGCTCGCGACAGGCGGGTTCGGGGCGTGCTGCGCGACGCGTGGCAGCCATCGGCCCGGGCCGCGCCGGACGTCCAGCGCTTCGATGTCCCGGCCGGCGAGCGGCGGGTGCTCACCACTACGCTGCTGCCCACCCGACGTGGGGACCGCTCGCCGGACCGGATCACGGTCCGCTCCCTCGGGCCGCTGGGGGTCGCCGGCCGGCAGGGCCGGCACGAGGTGCCGTGGCGGCTCCGCGTCCAGCCGCCGTTCACCTCCCGCAAGCACCTGCCGGAGCGCCTGGCCCGGCTGCGGACCCTGGACGGGCTGGTCGCGGTCCGGGTCCGGGCACAGGGCACCGAGTTCGACTCCCTGCGCGAGTACGTCGATGGCGACGACGTCCGCTCGATCGACTGGCGGGCCACGGCTCGTCGTACCGAGACCGTCGTCCGGACGTGGCGGCCGGAGCGCGATCGGCAGCTGCTGCTGGTGCTGGATACCGGCCGGACCTCGGCTGCGCGGGTGGGCGACGTACCGCGGCTGGACGCCTTTCTGGACGCCGCGCTGCTGCTCACGGCGCTGGCCTCCCGCGCGGGCGACCGGGTCGACCTGCTGGCGGTGGACCGGACGGTTCGAGCCGCCGTGACGGGAGCCTCGCGCACCGACGTGCTGCAGCGGGTCGTCGAAGCGACGGCCGGCCTGGAGGCCGAGCTGGTCGAGACCGACGGCCGGCGGCTGGTCTCGGAGGTGCTGCGCCGGACGCGGCGCCGGTCACTGGTCGTGCTGCTGAGCTCGCTCGACACCGCCGCCGTTGAGGAGGGGCTGCTGCCGGTGCTGGGGTCGCTCACCGCCCGGCACACCGTCGTGCTGGCCGCGGTGTCCGACCCGCGGGTCGCCGAGCTGGCCGCCGACCGGTCCGAGGTCTACGAGGCGGCCGCGGCCGAACGCGCGCTGGCCGAGCGGCGGCGGGTCTGCGCGGTGCTGCAGCGGCGCGGCGTGCGGGTGGTCGACGCGCTGCCGGACGAGCTGGCGCCAGCACTGGCCGACGCCTACCTGGACCTCAAGGCGGCCGGCCGGCTGTAGCTCAGGCGGTGGGGAGGACGTCTCCGCGCCGGTCGGCGTCGAGGTCTCCGGTCGCCCCGGCGCGCACTGCCGCCTTGCCCAGCACGAAGACCCACAGCAGGAACAGCCCCTCCGCGACCCCGCCGACACCGATCCGAGCCCAGGTCGGCAGCCCGCTCGGCGTCACGAAGGCCTCGATCAGGCCGGACACCAGCAGCACCACGGTCAGTCCGAGGGCACCGGTCACCAGCGCCCGGCCTTCCTCGGCCAACGCGGTGCTGCGGGTGCGCCGCCCTGGGTCCACCACCGTCCACCCCAGCTTGAGGCCGAGCCCGGCGGCCACGAAGACCGCCGTCAGCTCGAGCAGGCCGTGCGGCAGGATCAGACCGAAGAACAGCCCGAGCTTGCCGTACGACGCGAGCAGCCCGCCGGCGAAGCCGACGTTGAGGGCGTTCTGCAGCAGCACGTAGACCACCGGCAGTCCGAGCAGGACACCGAGCAGGATGCAGGCCGCCGCGATCTCGGCGTTGTTGGTCCAGACCCGGGCGGCGAAGTCCTGCGCGGGGGCTGATCGGTAGTAGCCGGCGAAGTCGGAGTCGACCAACTGCCGGGCCCGCTGCGGATCGACCAGCGCGGACCGGACCGCTGGATGGGTCGCGATCCAGCTGCCGCTGGCGAGGGCGATGAGCACGCTGGCCAACGCCGCACCCAGCCACCAGCGGCGGGTCCGGTAGACCACGGCCGGGAAGTCCCGCCGCAGCAGCCGGGCGGCGTCACGCCACAGCGGCTGCCGAGTACCGGTGACGGCGCTGCGGGCCCGGGCAAGCAGGGCCGACAGCCGGCCGACCAGGGCTGCGTCGTTGCCGGCTCCCTGCAGCACCGACAGGTGGGTGGCCGTCCGCTGGTACAGGTCGACCAGCTCGTCGACCTCACGGCCTCGTGGCCGGCCCTTGAGCAGCTGCTCGAGGCGGGACCACTCAAGCCGGTGCGCGGCGACGTACGCATCAAGGTCCACGGGCGGCAGACTAGGCCGGTGCCGTCCTTGGACCTCATCACCGGTGAGGCAGTCGCCCTCGACCTGCGGCCCGCCGCGCTGCCGTCCCGCCTGGTCGCCGGCGCCATCGACGCCCTCCTGCAGGCGGCGCTGCTCGGCGCGCTCGCCGTGCTCGCGGTCGCCAGCGGCACCGGCACCTCGAGCGCCGGCGAGGCCGCGCTCACGCTGGTGGTGCTGCTAGCTGTGCTCGCTGGCTACCCGATCGCGTTCGAGTCGCTGTTGCGTGGCCGCACCCCCGGCAAGGCGGCCATGGGGCTGCGGGTGGTCCGCGACGACGGTGGCCCGGTCGGGTTCCGGCAGGCGCTGGTGCGCGGGCTGACGTCGACCTTCGTCGAGCGCCCCGGCATCACCGTGTTCACCGGTGCGGTGATCTGCATGCTGCTCAACGACCGGAGCAAGCGGATCGGTGACCTGCTGGCCGGTACGGTCGTGCTGCAGGAGCGGGTGTCCACGAGCATCGGCCCGGGAACCGCGGCGCCACCGCAGCTGGCCGCCTGGGCGAGCGAGCTCGACCTGGCCGGCCTGCCCGACGACCTCGCCCTGTCGGCCCGCTCATACCTGGCCCGGGCGGGCGAGCTGACCGAGGCGGCCCGCGGGGAGCTCGGCGGGCGGTTGGCCTCAGCGGTGGCCGCCGTCGTCACGCCGCCCTCACCGCAGGGGACACCGGCCTGGGCCTACCTGTCCGCCGTGCTGGCCGAGCGCAGCCGCCGGGCCGCTGCCGGACTGGCCGCTACGGGGCTGGATGGCACCGTACTGGGTGGCATCGGGCCGGGTGGCCCCGGATTGGCCGGCATCGGGAAGGGTGGCACCGGACCGGCCGGCACCGGGCGAGCTGCGGCCGATGCCCTGCCCGAGGTCTCCGGCCACTTCGCTGATCGAATCGGCACGGAGCACGCGTCGAGGAGCCCGGCCGGTGCAGATTCGGTCAGCGCGGTCCGCCCCGATGACCGTGACCTGCCACCGGGTGCATCGCCGCCGCCGAGCACAACGGGGTTCGCACCGCCCGCGTGACCGCTGCCGAGGCTGACCAGCAGCCGGTCGCAGGCCCGGATCGCCGGCGGCCTCAGGAGCACGTCCCACCACCTTAGGCAGCCCGCCTCCTGGCAGGGCGAGGGCGGCGCCTCTCCTGAGGGCACCGCCCCGTCACAGTTGCTAGTAGCGGTACTGGTCGGCCTTGTAGGGGCCGGCGACATCAACCCCGATGTACTCCGCCTGGTCCTTGCTCAGCTCGGTGAGCTGCACGTTGAGCGCGGCCAGGTGCAGCCGGGCCACCTTCTCGTCGAGGTGCTTGGGCAGGACGTAGACCTGGGTCTGGTAGTCGTCGTTCTTGGTCCACAGCTCGATCTGGGCGATCGTCTGGTTGGTGAAGCTGTTGCTCATCACGAACGACGGGTGACCGGTGGCGTTGCCCAGGTTCAGCAGGCGCCCCTCGCTGAGCAGGATGATGGAGTGGCCGTCGGGGAAGATCCACTCGTCGACCTGCGGCTTGATGTTGTTGCGCTGCACGCCGGGCAGCTTCGCGAGGCCGGCGACGTCGATCTCGTTGTCGAAGTGGCCGATGTTGCCGAGGATCGCGTTGTGCTTCATCCGCTGCATGTCGGCGACCATGACGATGTCCTTGTTGCCGGTCGCGGTGATGATGATGTCGGCCTGCTCGATGACGTCGTCGAGGCGGGCGACCTGGAAGCCCTCCATGGCGGCCTGCAGCGCACAGATCGGGTCGATCTCGGTGACGATGACCCGCGCGCCCTGGGCGCGCAGCGACTCCGAGGAACCCTTGCCGACGTCGCCGTAGCCGCAGACGACCGCGGTCTTGCCGGCCAGCATGACGTCGGTCGCTCGGAAGATGCCGTCGACCAGCGAGTGCCGGCAGCCGTACAGGTTGTCGAACTTGCTCTTGGTCACCGAGTCGTTGACGTTGATCGCCGGGAACAGCAGCGTGCCGGCCTTGGCGAACTCGTACAGCCGCATGACGCCGGTGGTCGTCTCCTCGGTGACGCCCTTGATGCCGGCGGCGATGGTGGTGAACCGCTGCGGGTCCTCGGCCAACGAGCGGGTCAGCGTGTCGAGGATGACCTTGTACTCGTCGCTGTGGGTGTCGTCCGGAGCAGGGACGACGCCGGCCTGCTCGAACTCGACGCCCTTGTGGATCAGCAGCGTCACGTCACCGCCGTCGTCCAGGATCATGTTCGGTCCGCGGTTGCCGTCGGAGTCACCGGGCCAGGTGATGACCTGCTCGGTGCACCGCCAGTACTCCTCCAGGGTCTCGCCCTTCCAGGCGAAGACCGGGACGCCAGCGGGGGCGTCGACGGTGCCGGTCGGACCCACCGCGACGGCTGCCGCGGCGTGGTCCTGGGTGCTGAAGATGTTGCAGCTGACCCAGCGGACCTGCGCGCCGAGCTCGACGAGGGTCTCGATGAGCACGGCGGTCTGGATCGTCATGTGCAGCGAGCCGGTGATGCGGGCTCCGGTGAGCGGCTTGGCCGCGCCGAACTCCTCGCGCATCGCCATCAGGCCAGGCATCTCGTGTTCGGCGAGCCGGATCTCCTTGCGGCCGAACTCGGCCAGCGAGAGGTCCTTGACCTTGAAGTCCTGTGCCATGCGGGTGCTCCCGGGTTGCTAGAGGTTGAGGAGGTGCTGGTGCTTGTCCTGCTCGAAGGCCAGCCAGCGCTCGTCGGGCACGCCCTCCGGCGCGACCGGCTCACTGACGAACCACCGGTCCAGCGCGGCGGCCAGCTCCGGCTCGCGGCGCAGCCGCAGGGCGAAGCCGACGTCGCCGAGCTCGACGCCGTGGCCGGTCAGCAGCTCCCGCAGGGTGCGCAGGCGCTGCAGCTGGCCCGGGCCGTACAGCCGGTAGCCCGACGCCGACCGCTGGGGTGCGACGAGGCCGAGCTGCTCGACGTAGCGCAGCATCCGCGCCGACCACCCGGTGGTGGTCGCCGCCTCGTGGATCGTGAGGGTGGCCATCGGAGACAACCCTAACAGCGGCATGTCAGACCTGACAAGCCAGACGACGCTACGGCGGGGTCACCCGGACATGCACGTGTCAGGCCCGCCAGCTGGACAAGTAGTGCTCCTGGTCCGGGGTCAGCACGTCGAGCCGCACCCCCAGGGCGGCCAGCTTCGTACGCGAGACCTCGACGTCGATCGCCGCCGGCACCCCGTGGACCCCTGGCGGCAGATCGGTCTGGACCAGCCACTCCAGTGTCAGCGCCTGGACAGCGAAGGACACGTCCATGACCGCGGCCGGGTGCCCCTCGGCGGCAGCCAGGTTGGCCAGTCGCCCCTCCGCCAGCAGCAGCACAGCCCGGCCGTCGGGCAGCTCGTAGGAGTCCACGAACGGCCGGACCCGCCGGGTGACCTCCACGGCGCCCGCCTCCAGCGCCCGCACGTCCACCTCGACGTCGAAGTGGCCGGCGTTCGCCAGCACCGCCCCGTCGCGCAGCAGCGGGAGGTGCTCGGCGCGAACCACCCCGCGGTCGCCGGTGGCGGTGATCAGGACGTGCGCCTCACCGGCCGCCAGCTCCATCGGCAGGACCTGATGCCCGTCGAGGACGGCTTCCAGCGCCCGGCCCGCATCGACCTCCGTGACAATGACGCGGGCACCTAGACCCCTTGCCCGCTCGGCGATCCCGCGTCCACAGGCGCCGTAGCCAGCCACCACGACGGTCGCCCCGGCCAGCAGCACCCCGGTCGCGCGAAGCACCGCATCCAGGGTCGATTGGCCGGTGCCGTGCCGGTTGGCCACCAGCCGCTGCACTGCCGTGTCGTTGACGGCGACCATCGGCAGCCGCAGGGCACCCTCGGCCGTCATCTGCCGGAGCCGCAGGACCCCGGTGGTGGTCTCCTCGACGCCCGCACGGACCCCTGCGAGCCGGGCCGGTTCGGCGTGCAGGAGCTGCACGAGGTCGCAGCCGTCGTCCAGGAGCAGCTCCGGGCCGGCATCCAGGGCGGCCGACAGGTGAGCGATGTAGCCGGCGCGGTCAATCCCCTGCCGGGCGAAGACCGCGACACCCTGCTCGACCAGGGTGGCGGCGACGTCGTCCTGGGTGGACAGCGGGTTGCAGGCGGCCAGGCAGACCGAGGCGCCGGCCGCGGTGAGCGTCCGCACGAGCGCGGCGGTCTCGGGGGTGACGTGCATGCAGGCGGCGACCCGCCGGCCGGCCAGCGGCTGCTCGACCGCCCACCGCCGGCGCAACAGCCCGAGCACCGGCATGCTCCGCTCGGCCCACGCAGTGCGCCGCGCGCCCTGGTCGGCCAGGGAAGGATCGGTCACGTCGTACGCCACGGCCCGACACTAGGGTCCGGCCGCTAGGTTTCAGCGATGGACGACATGGACCTGCGCGCCGCCGTCGAGGGCAGCACCGCCTTCGCCCGGACGCTGGGCCCCGAGCTGCTGTCGCTCGGCGACGGCGAGGCGGTGCTACGGCTGGACGCGCCGGAGTCGCTGCACAACCACGTCGGCGGTCCGCACGCCGCGACGCTGTTCGGCCTCGGCGAGACCGCAGCAGCAGCCGTCGTCATCAGCGTCTTCCGTGACCTGCTGAGGGACGGCGTCGTGCCGCTGATCAAGGGCGCCGAGATCCGCTACCTGGCGATCGCGACCGGCGTCGTCACCGCGACGGCCCGGTTCGGCGGCGAGGAGGACGGCATCCGCGAGTCGGTCGCGACCCGCGGCGTGGCGGTCTTCCCGGTCGAGGTCGTCATCCGGACCGCCGACGGCGCTGAGGCCTGCACGATGACCCCCCAGATGGCCCTCAAGCGCTGCTGAGCGCGAGAGACGGGCGGCGATCAGGCCGGCGTCCGGTCGAGGTCCGGCTCGAGGTACAGCTGCCGGGCCAGCGGCTCGACCGCCCGCACCCGCGCCTCAGCGTCGTTGATCGCCCGGGCCACGGCGGGCAGCGCCAGCCCGGGCGCCACCGAGATCTTGGCGGCCACCAGCAGCTCGTCGGGTCCCAGGTGCAGCGTCTTGAGGTGGATCACCCGCAGTACCGAGGTGCCGTCGACCAGGGCGGTCCGGATAGCGTCGACGGCCGAGTGCGAAGCGGCCTCCCCGATGAGCAGGCCCTTCATCTCCACCGCCAGAACCAGCGCGACCACCCCGAGCAGCACCCCGATGGCGAGCGTGCCGACGCCGTCCCAACGCGGCTCGCCGGTGACCAGCGCCAGGGCGACGCCGACCAGGGCGAGCAGCAGCCCGATCAGGGCGGCAAGGTCCTCGAGCAGCACCACCGGCAGCTCCGGGGACTTGGCGTGCTGGACGTAGGACGCCCACGACGCGTCGGCCTTGGCCGGCCGGGCCTCCCGGATCGCGGTCCGGAAGCTGAAGGCCTCGGCCAGGATGGCGAACAGCAGGATGCCGATCGCCACCGCCGGCGTCGCCAGTTGGTGCGGGTGCCTGATCTTCTCGACCCCCTCGTAGACCGCGAACAGCGCGCCGAGGCTGAACAGCACCAGCGCCACGACAAAGGCGTAGAAGTACCGGTCACGGCCGTAGCCGAAGGGGTGCCGTTCATCGGCCTCCCGCTGGGCCCGCTTGCCGCCGACCAGCAGCAGGACCTGGTTGCCGGAGTCGGCGAAGGAGTGCACCGACTCGGCCAGCAGCGCCGAGGAACCGGTGATGACGAAGCCGACGAGCTTGGCGACGGCGATGGCGAGGTTGGCGCTGAGCGCAGCGACGATGGCGGTGCTTCCGCCGGCGGCGCTCACCGGCTGACCTCGGCCTTCAGCTCGGCGATCGCCTCCACCGGCGTCGGGTCGGTGCCCTGCGCCAGCGCCAGGTAGGTCGACGCCCAGTCCCCCACCGCCACCAGAGAGGCCATCCGCTCCAGGGCTGAACCGCCCTCGGCCTGCAGCTCGCTGACCTCCACGCCACGCGCCCGAGCGAGGTCGCGACACGCGGTGGCGCGCCGGGCGACCTGCCGGTGCTCCTCGCTGTCCCGCAGCAGCACCAGGTGCAGCCGGGTCTCTGGCGACTCGTCAGGGTCGGCGAACAGGTCACGGGGCCCCCCGGCGAACGCTCCGTCGAAGCCCACGACCTGGTTGTGGGCCGCCTCCGGCAGGACGCCTTGCGCGGCGGGGATCTTGGCGTTCCCGTTGAGCTGGCACGCGAAGCGGTACGCCGCGACGCCGGACAGGGCAGAGCTGCCCCACACGACCGGCAGGCGCCCGACCAGTGACAGCGCCAACGACTTGCCTGGGTTCAGGACCGTGTCGGCGTCCGGCTGGCAGCGGACCGCCAGCTGCTCGAGCAGGACGGCGGTCAGCTCGACCGTCTCGTGATCGGCCGTCAGCAGTCCCAGCGCATCGGCCGCAATGACCAGCGGAGTGCTCAGCGCCCAGAGCGAGGCCCGCGGCTGGCGCCCCTGCGTGACCGGGACGAACAGGCCCCTGCCGCGGGAGGCGAGCTGCTCGGCCGGCGAGCCGGCGGCCGCGACAACGAGCAGCCGACAGCCCCGACGGGCCGCCTCATCGAGGGCCGACAGCGTCTCCTCCGTGGTGCCCGAGCAGCTGACGGCGATGACCAGATCGGCTGCCCCGACCCAGATCGGCAGCCCGTGGCCGCGCCAGGTCAGGACGGGCACCGGGCAGCTGCTGCCGGCGACCGAACGCGGCAGGTCTTCTCCCGCCAGGCGGCTGAGACCGGCTTCACCGGCCAGGACAGCGGCCTCGCGCACCTGCGCAGCGCCCGAGGCCACCGCGGGCAGCATGCCGCCGGGGTCGCGCACCTCGAGCTCGGACCGGTCGTCGAGCACGTCCTCCGGCAGCAGGCTCACGAGGGCGTGCGGGCCTCGTCGACCAGCAGGACCGGGATGTCATCGCGGACCGGGTAGGCGAGGCCACAACCGGTGCAGACCAGCTCGGCAGCGGCGTCATCAACTCGCAACGGGCTCTTGCAGGCGGGGCAGGCGAGGATCTCGAGCAGAGCAGGGTCCAGCTTCATGCCGGCAGCCTAACCAGCCCAGTGCCTGCCGGCTTGCCTGATCGTGCACGGGGTGGCCGGTGCATTGCATGCTCACAGGCGCGCTGCCGTGGCCTGGCCGCACCGATGAACGGGCAAGCGGGTGAACAGGCCGCTGTGCGGCCGAGTCAGCCGCGGATGATCGCCAGGACCTCGTCGCGGACGCGGGTCATGGTGGCCTCGTTGCTGGCCTCGACGTTGAGGCGCAGCAGCGGCTCTGTGTTGGAGGGCCGCACGTTGAACCAGGCCCCGTCCCCGAGGTCGACGGTCAGGCCATCCAGCTCGTCGATCATGGCGTCGGCGTACCGCTCCCGCAGCGCGCCGAGCCGGCCGGCCGCGTCGTCGACGATCGAGTTGACCTCCCCCGAGGCGACGTAGCGCTCGTACGACGAGAGCAGGCCGGACAGCGGCCCCGGCTGCTGGCCGAGGGCGGCCAGCGTGTGCAGCGCGGCCAGCATGCCCGAGTCGGCGTTCCAGAAGTCCCGGAAGTAGAAGTGGCCAGAGTGCTCGCCGCCGAACACCGCCTCCGTCCGGGCCATCTCGGCCTTGATGAACGAGTGGCCGACCCGGGTGCGGACGGCGACGCCGCCGAGCTCGGCGACGACCTCAGGCACCGCGCGGGAGGTGATCAGGTTGTGGATGACCGTCGCGCCGGGTTGGCGGGCCAGCTCGCGGGCGGCGATCAGGGCCGTGAGGGTGGACGGGCTGACGATCTCACCCCGCTCATCGACGACGAAGCAGCGGTCGGCGTCGCCGTCGAAGGCCAACCCGAGGTCGGCTCCCTCGGCCCGCACGCGGGCCTGCAGATCGCGCAGGTTCGCCGGGTCGATCGGGTTGGCCTCGTGGTTCGGGAAGGACCCGTCCAGCTCGAAGTACATCTCGGTGACCTCGAGCGGCAGGCCGGCGAACACGGTGGGGACGGTGTGGCCACCCATGCCGTTGCCGGCGTCCACGACCACCTTCAGCGGCCGGATGCCGACGAGGTCCGGAACCAGCTGCTTCATGTACGCCGCGTAGCCGGCCAGCAGGTCCTGCGAGGTGACGGTGCCCCGCCGGTCACCGGCCGGCAGGCCACCGGTCAGGATGCGCTGCGCCTCGTCGCGGATCTCGCGCAAGCCGCTCTCCTGGCCGACCGGCTTGGCTCCGGCCAGGCAGAGCTTGATGCCGTTGTACTTCGCCGGGTTGTGGCTGGCCGTGAACATCGCGCCCGGCACGTCGAGCGAGCCGGCGGCGTAGTACAGCAGGTCGGTGGAGCCGAGCCCGGCCTCCACGACGTCGACTCCCTGGCTGACGACTCCTTCGGCAAAGGCGCGGCCGAGCGCTATCCCGCTCTTGCGCATGTCGCGCGCCGTGACGATCCGCGGCGCACGGACGAACCGGGCGAACGCCGCTCCAAGTGCGCGGGCGACGTCGGCGTCGAGCTGGTCAGGGACGACGCCGCGGATGTCGTAGGCCTTGACGATGGCGGAGAGGTCGGTCACGACGGCGACCCTACCCAGCGTTCAGGCAGCGACCGGCTTGGGCTTCTTGGCCCTGGCGAGGACGGTCGGCATGTCGAGTGCGCGCCCGGCCTGGGTCCAGTGTTTGGCCTCGCACCTGTGGCAGGAGCAGAAGTCGACGACCGAGCCGTCGGTCAGGGTCATCGTGATGAGGGTGACCCGGTTGCCGCTGCACTGGGTGCAGACGGCGAGCCGGCTAGGGCGGGTGGTGACGAGGGACATCGGCGCTCCGTGCTCGAGAAAGGGGGGCAGTTCTCACTCTTTCGGCGCAATGGCGACTCTTCTTGAGCACCCGGCGGGTCTTCCTCGAACCGGAAGACGGTCAGGTGGGCGACGGGAGGGCCCGCAGGTGGCCACGCCGACCGTTCTGGTGGCCCGGCGCGTCGGCCACACCGTCCCGCGGCGGGCGGGCGGCCTCGCGCACGGCGTCGGCGAGAGCTTCGAGGTCGTCGCTCCTGCGCACCGCGACCTGGTGCGGATCAGGCTCGTGCCGGACCACCTCCCAGCCGCGCGGGGCTGTCAGCCGGGCGGCGTGCGCGTCGCAGAGGTCGTAGGTGTGCGGTTCAGCCTGCACGGCGAGCGGCCCGACGACCGCGGTGCTGTCGGCGTAGACGTAGGTCAACGTCGCGACGGCGGGGGACGCGCACGCGGTACGCGAGCAGCGCCGGACGAGACTCACGACCGGGACGCTAGTGCCCCGTCGGCGCCGCGACCACCATGGCGCCGTCGAGCGGCCGTGTCGACCGTCGTGCCCTCCCCGCGTGGAAGGCTGGCGCCATGACGGCTAACCGGCGGGACCGGCACGGCCGGGGGCTGCGGGGACGGCTCGTCCCGCCGACCGCCTACGTCGAGGGGCGCCGTCGGCGGGTGCCCCTCGCGCTGTCGCGCTCCGAGCGGTTCGACGAGCTGGTGCGGGACGTCATCGTCCAACTGGAGTCGCGGTGGGGGGACGACCTGCACGAGGTCGAGTTCGCGGTCGAGGACGTGCCCCCCGACGGCACCGGCTGGGATGAGGGGGTGGTGGCCGACCAGACCGCTGGCGGCCCGGTGCCGCTCGGCCGGCTGCTGCGCGGGACGCCGACCCGGGTGGTCGTCTACCGCCGCCCCCTCGAGGCGCGGGCCGGTGACCGCGCGGACCTCGCGGACCTGGTCGCCGAGGTCGTGCTGGACCAGGTCAGCGAGCTGCTGGGCGTCGACCGCGACGAGCTGGACTAGCCGCCGGCTCCCACAGCCGGATCGCGTACGACGACCGGCCGGGCGACCTGCTGAGCGGGTCCGCGCAGGACGAGCAACGTGGTGAGCGGGCCGCCCGCGGCGCGCTCTCGCAGGTACCTCGCGGCGTAGACCGGCCCGGACCCGGCCGCTGGGCGCACCTCCAGGGCCAGCCGAGCAGTAGCCCCTGCGGGAAGCAAGCTCGACAGCGGCACCGTTGTCGTCCGGCCGGCCGACACGAGCACGGTCTTGGCGGCCGGGAGCGGGCCGCGGGCTCCGAGCACCGTCAGCGGTGTCACGACGACGGTGGCCTCCTCCTGAGGGGCGGTGAGGATCAAGGTGCTGCTCGTCGCCGGGCCGACGCCCAGGTCCGTCAGCAGCGCCGGGCCGGACAGCGGCAGCGCTCCCGTCGTGTAGCAGAACTCGCGCGCCGGAGACCCGGCGTCGGCATCAACGACCACGGCGCCGGCGAGCACCGGGGCACCGTCGCTGGTCACGGTGACGGTCAACGCGGACGCCGCGGTCAAGGTGTCGAGCCGCCGCTCTACGGTGGTCCCGGCCGGGACGGCGACCGAGTCCAGGCCGCTGGGCACGAACTGGCCGTCTGCGGTGGTCACCTGGAGCCGCACGACCGTGTCGTCGCTGCCGGGGTTCGTGACGCGTACCGCGCGAACACCGGGTCCCTGCGGCAGACCGGGGACCACGACCCGCACCGCGGGCGGCTGCGCCTGCGGGACCCAGTCCTGGCCGAGCGAGACCAGCGCGGCCCGCTGGGAGTGCAGCAGTCCGGCAGCGAACCGGCCCCGCCTGCTGGCGACGTGGACAGCGAGCAAGGAGCGGTCCGGCGCCAGCGTGTCCATGTTGAGCACGACCCGACCATGCGGTGGCACGGTGATGCCACGGCCAGGGCGGGCATCGACTGGACCGGTCCCGGTGAAGGCGGTCACGTCGACCTGCGACGGCGTGCTGTCGACGTCAGCCAACACCAGCACGGTGCTGTCCATCACCGTGCTGCCGCCACCCTCGAACCACGCGTCGGTCCGCGGTGCGTCACACCGCAGCCCGGCCAGGCCACGCGCCGGCCCCTTGTCCGCGCGGCTGACCTGCTCGGCCTGGAGGCCGGCCGCCAGCCGGCCGGTGGCCGTGAAGGCGATGCCATCGCCCTGGACGTCACCACCGAGGTCGACCGCGACCTGCCCCGGCTCGATCGGGGGCACCGCCAATGGCGGACCGGTTCCGGTCACGCGGGCGGCGTCCAGCGTGCCCTTCATGGCCGCGCTGTCCGGCTGCGAGTCCACGCCGACGCTCGCCCGGCTCGCCTGGGCCCCCTGCCGCAGGTCCGGGCAGACCGCTGTCGCGCCAACGATGGGCACATCACCGACTGCTCCTGATCGCTGCGGCGCGGGCCCGTTCGACCCGGCCAGCACCGCACCGACCGCGAGGGCGACCACGACGGCAAGGCTGGCGAGCGGCGGGCGGATCACGCGTCCTCCAGGTCGTCCTCGAGCCCTGTCCGCGCACGGCGGCCGGGGACGGACAGCACGATGACCACCAGCAGCAGCAGGCCCTCGAGCAGCAAGGCCCGGTGCCGATGCGCCTGCTCGTGCACGAGCACCAGCCGGCCGCCGGAGGACGGCAGCTCGAAGCCCTGCGCCCAGCCCCACGCCGTACGACGCGGCAACGGCCGGCCGTCGAGGGAGGCGTGCCAGCCGCGGTCCTGTGCCTCGGCCAGGACGAGCAGCCGGCCAGCAGGACCGGCGGGCAGGGCGGTGCGCGCGGCCTCGCGGCCGGCCGGCAGGGCGAGCGGGCGCTCGGTGCGCAGCTGGACCGGCTGCGGGGCGCGGGCGCCGCCTACGGCAGCAGTCGCGAGGGCGGGCGGCAGCACCGACAGCCGGTCGGAGGGGGCGACGACCTGCCAGAGCACCACCCGGTCACCGGCGCGCCGCACCAGCCCGGCCTGGGCGTCCAGCACGTCAGCGAGCCCGGCCGTGCCGTTGCTCTCGCGCAGGGCGACGTAGCGGACGGCACGGGTCGACAGCGCCTCCGCGGCGTCGCTGCCCCGCGGGGTGAGCAGGTCGGCGACGACCGCGTCCAGCTGCCCGGTCTGGGTCTGTCGCGACGGCGTTCCGGCGTCCTGCAGCAGGGCACCGCGGGCGCCGGTGACGTCGTACGCCAGCCGGCCGCCCTGACCGGCCACCAGCACCAGCACCCGCAACCCCGGCTGGGCGTCGAGCTCGGCCTGCGCAAAGGCCGGCAGCGCCGGTTGCAGGTCTCGGCTCAGCGGCGAGTCCGCACCCCGGACCATCCACGACACTGCTGTCACCAGCGGGACGACGGCCGCGACCACAGCCACCGTGCCGGCCAGCAGCTGCCGCCAGCCGAACTCGCTCTCGGCCAGCCGGCTGCGCACCTGGTCGGCACCGACGAGGGCGGCGACCAGCATGGCGCCGGCAGCGACCTGCAGCGCGGTGCTGGGCTGCACCGCAGAAGCGGTGGAGGCGCCGGGCGCCCGGACCTGGACGCGGACCAGGACGGCGGCCGTGGCCAGGGCCAGCAGCGCGACGGCCCAGGCCCCCAGCGCGAGGGGGCGCCGGTCGCGGCGGACCGTCCCTCCTACGGCTGCCAGCAGCAATCCGACCGTCGCCAGGGCGACCGGCAGGCCGGGGCCACCGGGTGAGAGCAGCAGCAGCTGCCAACCGGGCAGGTCGCGGACCGCCGAGCCGGACGAGGCCAGCAGCAGGGAGGGATGCGCCAGCACCGACAGCGACCAGGGCAGCAGAACGGCCAGCGGGACGACGGTCACGATGAGCGCGGCCAGCAACCGGCGCAGGCCGCCGGGGGCGGCCACCCTAGCCAGGGCCACCACGAGCAGGGTGGCAGCGCTCAGCGGCCACAGCAACGGCGACAACGCGGCCAGCACGGCCAGGCCGAGGCCGACCGCCCAGGCGGGCGCCCAGCCGGACGTGTGCGGGCCGCTGCTGAGCAGTCGGCCCGCGCCCAGCAGCAACAACGGCAGGCCGACCTGGAGCGCCGCCGTCCCCAGCCGTCCGGTGGCGATGGCCCCGGTCGCGGCCGGCAGCAGGGCCCAGGTGGCGGCCGCCCACAGCCGCAGGAACAGGTGCCTCACCACGCGGCCGGCTGCGACGTAGGCCATCAAGCCGGCCAGCGGGACGCTGGCCAGCAGCAACACATCCACTGCCAGCCAGGGCTTCCCGAGCAGCAGGGTCGACACCAGAGCCAAGACCGCGGTCCCGGGCGAGGACACCGCGCCGGACCCGACGGACACCTCGTGCCACGTCCCGGCGTACGACGCCCACAGGTCTCGGGCGCCGGCCGGTGCCGGCAGCAACTGGCCGCCGGCGAGCCGGCCGCCAGCAGTCGCGAGCACCGCGCGCTCGGCCAGCAGCGCGACGAGAGCGAGCACCGCGACCAACAGCACCCCCGGCCGCAGCAGCAGGCTCCGCAGCGCACCGGAGCCGCTGGTGCTGAGGTCGTCCGAACCGTCGGGGCCGTCGGGGCCGGGGTCGCCCAGCGCCCCGAGCGGATCTGTCGTGCCGACCCCGCCGCCGGAGAGCCAGTCGCCTGCAGCTGCGACCCGGGCCCGGAGCCGGACGGTCCTCGCGGCGAACAGCGGGGACAGCTCGCGCTGGCTCGCGGTGCGGGTCCGTGATCGCGCCCGGCGGGCCGCGTGCAACCGGCCGGGACGTGCCAGCACCACGACGAGGGCGCGCACCTCGTCGGCGGCGGCCGGCAGCTGGCGGGTCAGGAGCAGCACCAGCGCGCGGACGGCGGTGGCGACGAGCAGTCGCGGCAGCAGGCCGAGCAGGCGCAAGAGGGAGGCGTGCGCCAACAGGACGAACAGCGCGTTGCGGCGGTCCGTCCCGGTCGCCCGGCCGGGCGCCGCGTCGGTCGACCGGCGGCCGGTCGTGGCGGCCCGCACATGCCGTACCCGGGCCTGCGGCACGACGACGACGCGGGAGCCGGCCGCGTTCGCCCGCCAGCCGAGGTCGAGGTCGTCGCGGAACACCGGCAGGAGGGGATCAAGCCCGTGCAGGTCGTCCCACAGCTGGCGTCGTACCAGTGCGCCGGCCGTGCCGACGGCCAGGACGTCCTTGACGGCGTCGTGCTGGCCCTGGTCGTACTCGCGACGCTCCAGGCCGGTCTCGCGGTGGCCGGCGGCATCAGTGGTCACCCCGACCTCGACCAGGACCCGGACGTCGTGCCAGTCGCGAACCTTGGGTCCGAGGATGCCGGCTGAAGGACTGTCCTCGGCGTGGGCCAGCAGGGCTTCGAGCGTCGTCGGCTCGACAGCGCAGTCGTCGTGCAGCAGCCACACCCAACCCCGGCTGGGGGTGTCCGTCAGTGCCGCGGCGACAGCCGCCCCAAAACCGGTGTCGCGCGGCAGCCGCAGCACCTGGCCGTAGGCGCCCTGCAGCAGCTCGGCGCTGCCGTCGATGCTGCCCGTGTCGACGCAGACGACGTCCATCGGGACGAGGGTGGAGGCGGACAGCGCGCTCAGCGCCTCCGGCAGCCATGCGGCGCCGTCGTGGGAGACGAGGACGGCGGTGACATCGGCCGTAGGGGCCGGCGGGGGCGTCGCTCTCGCAGAGCGGTTGCGCGGCGTGCGCCGACGCTCCACGCCGTTGGCGGGCATCTTGCTGGCAGGGGGAGGCATGGGGATCGACCGGGGTGGGCGGGACGCAGGTCGCGGCTGGTCGGGGCGTTCTGCGTCGTGGGGCTCCCAGCGAGCCTAGTCACCTCGCCGAGTCACCCCACGTGACGCTTGAGGCGCCGGCGCTCCCGCTCCGACAGGCCGCCCCAGATCCCGAAGCGCTCATCCTGCAGCAGCGCGTAATCCAGGCACTCGGCCTTGACCTCGCAGCCGATGCAGATCCGCTTAGCCTCGCGCGTCGAGCCGCCCTTCTCCGGGAAGAACGCCTCCGGGTCGGTCTGCGCGCACAGCGCCTGGTCCTGCCAGGTCAGCAAGGCGTCGTCCGAAGCCGCACCTACGGCGGTCAGCTGCGTCATGTCGTCTCCTCAAAGCATGGGTCGTAGGACGGGCGGGAGGCTGCGTCTCGGTCGACGTCCGGCTGGCCGGGGAAACAACACAGGTGGAATTACACGCGTGTCGAGCCCGCACGTCAAGGGAGCGGGTGTACCTGGCCCGAGCCCGGCGGCTGCCTGACGACAAAGGGTGTGAGTACGGCGGGTCCGCGCGGACCGCGCCTGTTCAGCGCCGGCGGCCGAACCGGCGACGGGTCGACTGCTCGGCCGGCCGGGGCTGCGACCGGCCGACCGGCTGCTGGCCGGCGGGCGCGGGCTCCGGCCCGGGCTGGGCCATCGGCTCGGGGCGGGTGGTTGCCTCGGGCTGGATGGCCGCCTCGGGCTGGCTGGCCGGCTCAGGCTGGCTGGCCGGCTCGAGTTGGATGGCCGGCGCGGCAGGGTGCAGAGCGCCGGCCGGGCTGGGTCCCTCCGGCATCGGTTGGTTGGGGGTGCGGGTGATCCGGGACGCCGTAACCGCACGGCGCCGTGGGGAAGCGTTCGGTTCCAGCCCGGCTGTCACCTCGGTCCGCTCCGTGGCCTCCGTAGGCCCGGTGAGGACGGGTCGTGGGCGACTGGCGCGCGGGGCGGCGGCTTTGGGCAGTCGCCTCCTGGCAGCCGGAGTCACGGCCGCGGGCAGCCTGCCACTGACGTCCTCAGCGGCTACGGCCCTGCGGGTGACCGAGAGCGTCTTCGCGGGGTCCCGCCGGGGACCGGTCCTCATCGTGGCGGGTTCAGCCTTGCCGACGTCAGGTGTGGCTCCCCCGGCCCCGGTTGCTCCCGGCTTGGTTGCTCCCGCCTTGGTTGCTCCCGGCTTGGTTGCTCCCGCCTTGGTTGCTCCCGCCTTGGCAGCCGCCTTGGCAGCGGCCGGCCGCGCCCGGGGCAGGTCGCGCGCTGCAGCCCGCTCGGCAAGGCGGTTCGCCTTCGCCTCCGCCTTGTCGTGGTCGCGCTGCCCAGCCGCACGGGCAGCCAGCTCCGCCTGCTCGGCGCGGGTCCGGCCGGCCGCCTCTGCGCGCTGCTGCGCCACCGCAGCACCGACCTCCTCGGCCGCGGCCGACAGCTCGACCCTGGCCCGGTCCACCGAGCCGGCCGCCCGTCCGACCTCAGCCAGCACGTCGTCGAGCCGACTGCGTACCTCGGTGCGCAACTCCCCGAGGGCCCCCTCGACGGTCGTGCGCGCCGCCGCCTGGGCCTCGGCGACCCGCACCGGCCAGTCACCGTGCAGGCTCTCCACCGACCGCCGCAGGTCCTCATGGGAGCCGACCAGGGCTGCCAGCCGCTCGGTCAGGGCACGCTGGCCGCGCTCGCCGCGCTCGCCGCCGGAGGCCGCCGCGGTGAGATCTGCTAGCCGGCCGGTGACCAGGCTGTGCTGCTCCTCCAGCTGGGCCAGCAGAGCGGCTCGCGCCTCCTGCGCGGCCTCGCGCGCGGCCGAGCCGGCCCGGTCGAGGCCGACCTGCACCGCGTCGGCGGAGGCGGCGAGAGCGGCCACGGTCTGCTGACGGACGGTCGTCAGCGAAGACGTCATCTCGGCCCTGAGCTCCGACCCGACCTCAGCCGCGGCCTGGGCAGCTGCCACCAGCTCCTCGACCTGCGGCCGTTGCACCCCGAGCTCCGTGGCCATGTCGGTGCGCAGCTCTGCGAGGCCCGTCGCGACGCCGGCCCGGACGACCTCGAGCCGCTGGTCGAACGACTCCTGCCGCGCGTCGGCCCTAGCATCGGTCTCCGACGCCTGGGCCTGCGACGCCTGCTCGAGCGAACGCACCGCGAGCACCAGGCGCTCAGCGACCACGTCGAGCTCCGCCTGCAGCTGCTCTCTGAGTGCGATCCCCGCCTCGGTGGTCCGCGTCTCCAGGGCGCCAAGACCGGCCCCGGCCTGCTCGGCGGCTAAGGCCTGTCCCGCCAGCAGCTGCTCGACGGCGGTGCGCGTGGCGCCACCTTGGAGGTTCGCCTCAGCCAGCAGGTCGACCAGCTCGCGTCGCAGCTGGTCCGAGCGACCACGCGTCGCGTCGACGAGCGTTGTGGACAGCAGGTCCAGCCGGGTCTCGGTGACCTCGCGCAGCCGGCTCACCACTCGCTCGACCTGCTCGGCCGCGACCGCTTCGACCCGGCTCTCGAGCGCAGCCAGGCCAGTGGTCATCCGCTGGAACTGCGCGCGGACCTGCTGCGAGCCGTCGCGGTTGAGCGCCTCGAGACGCTCGGCCACACCGTCCAGGGCGTCCTCGAGGACGGCGAGACGCGACTCGACAGCGGTCCGGGTGTCGGCCAGGGCTGCGGCGGAGGAGGCGGTGGCGTCCGCCGAGCGCTCCTGGGCCGCCGACAGCAGCCGCCGTACGTCGGTCGCAACACCCTCGAGGCGGGTGTTCAGGACCGCCGTCACGCGATCGGAGTGCTCGTCAAGCGCGACGGTCGTGCGGGCCGGCAGCAGCTCAAGTCCTTCGCGCACCTCTCGCCCGAGCTGCGGCAGGTCGCTGCGGAGATCCTCGACACGGTCCCCGACGTGCTCGATGCGCCTTGAGAGCTCGGCGGTCCTGCGCGCCAGGGTTCCGGTCTCGCTTCGGGTGGCGGCGGCCGAGCCGGTCAGCCTGCCGGACAGGCCATCCAGGTCGGTGCGGACCCCACCGATCTCACCGCGCAGACCACCGAGCTCGGCGCGCACGGAGGCCAGGTCGGCCCGCAGCGCCGCCAAGGCGGCCGGCAAGCCGGCGACATCGGGGGCGCCCTCCTCGACGGACAGGGCGGCGAGCTGCTCGATGCGCCTCGACAGCACGGTGGGCTCCACGCGGCGCAGGATAACGGCGTCAGAGCAGCGGGAGGGGCTCCCGCGCCGGTCGGTCGGGTCGGGCGGCTGCCCAGCGCTCGGCCGGCACATCGCCGTACGTCGTCGTGCGCTGTCGGGGCCTGCGACCGGCGCGCGTCACCATCGCCTCGAGCTCCTCGACGCTGCGCCGCGACCCGTGCTGCGAACCGGCCATCCGGCTGATGGTCTCCTCCATCAGCGTGCCACCGAAATCGTCCACACCGCCGGCCAGCACCTGCGTGCACTGCTGCTCACCCAGCTTCACCCAGCTGCACTGAATGTGGTCGATGGCGCCGTGCAGGACAAGCCGCGCCACCGCGTGCACAGCCCGGTTGTCCCGGATGGTCGGGCCGGGCCGGGCGATCCCGGCCAGGTAGATCGGCGCGCTGGTGTGCACGAAAGGCAACGGGACGAACTCGGTGAAGCCGCCGGTGTCGCGCTGCACGTCCCGGAGCAGCAGCAGGTGGGCGGCCCAGTGACGGGGCTGGTCGACGTGGCCGTACATCATCGTGCTGGTCGTCGGGATACGCAGGCGGTGGGCAGTGGTGACCACCTCGAGCCACTGCGAGGTCGGCAGTTTGCCCTTCGTCAGCACCCACCGGACCTCGTCGTCCAGGATCTCGGCCGCCGTGCCCGGCAGGCTGTCGACACCGGATTCTCTTGCTGCGACCAGGAAGTCCTCGATCGACAGCGACATACGGGCGGCCCCGTTGACGACCTCCATCGGGCTGTAGGCGTGCAGGTGCAGACCGGGCGCACCGCGCTTCACGGCCCGTGCCAGGTCGAGGTAGGCCGATCCTGGCAGCTGGGGGTCGATCCCGCCTTGCATGCAGACCTCGGTCGCACCGACGTCCCACGCCTCGGCGGCGCGCTGCTCCACCTCCTCCAGCGACAGCGAATACGCGTCTGCGTCGGTGCGCCGTTGGGCGAACGCGCAGAACCGGCAGCCGGTGTAACAGACGTTGGTGAAGTTGAGGTTGCGGTTCACGACGTAGGTGACGTCGTCCCCGACAGTGTCCCGGCGCACGTCGTCGGCGAGCCGGCAGACCGCCTCCAGGTCCGCCCCGTCGGCGGTCAGCAGGGCCAAGGCGTGCACCTCGGTCAACGCGCAGGGGTCCTCAGCCGCCACCCGCAGGGCCGCGGTGACATCGCTGTCGGTCCGGCGCGGCAGCGGCACGGACTCCTTCACCGCCGCCCAGTCGCCGTACACGTCGTCGAAGTCGCTGCGGCGGTCGTCGGTGCGGCCGCCGGTGTCGACGCTCTCGTGCAGGTCCGTGCGACCGCTCGACACGAGTCCGCCGTCGGGCTCCTGCCACGGCAGTCCGGTGGGCAGGACGTCGGCGGCCAACCCGCTGGGCAGTCGCAGGGCAGCCACGTGCGGGGCGAGGCGGGGGTCCAGCCAGGGCTCGACGAGGTACGGCGGGTGCGCGGCCAGTCGCTCCGTCAGCTCGAAGCCGGCCGCCGTGCTCGCCTGCGCCAGCGCATTTAGCGCGGGCCAGGGACGTTCTGGGTTGACGTGGTCGGGGGTCAGCGGGCTGACGCCACCCCAGTCATCCACGCCGGCGGCGAGCAGCGCGGCGGTCTCCGCCAGGTCGACGAGGTTCGGCGGGGCCTGCACCCTCATCCGAGGCCCCATCACCAGCCGCGTGACGGCGATCGCGGCCAGGTGCTCCTCGAGGGTGGCGTCGTCGGCCGAGCGCATCACGGTGTCCGGCTTGGCCCGAAAGTTCTGGACGATCACCTCCTGCACATGCCCGTGCCGGCGGTGGGCCGCGCGGATCGCGAAGACGGTCTCGGCGCGGTCCCGCAGCGTCTCGCCGATACCGACCAGTAGTCCTGTGGTGAAGGCGATCCCGTGCCGGCCGGCGTCCTCGAGCACCCGCAGCCGGACGTCCGGCACCTTGTCCGGGGACCCCTTGTGCGCGGGTACGTCGGCGGTCGTCTCCAGCATCATCCCCATCGACGGGGCGACCGGCTTGAGCCGCTGCAGCTCGGCCCAGCTCATGACGCCAGGGTTCAGGTGCGGCAGCAGACCGGTCTGCTCCAGGACCGCGACCGCACACGCCCGGACGTAGGACAGCGTGTCGTCGTAGCCGGCCTCGTCGAGCCAGTCACGGGCCGTCGGCCACCGGTCCTCCGGGCGGTCGCCGAGGGTGAACAGCGCCTCCTTGCAGCCGAGCGCCGCCCCCTGCCTGGCAATGTCGAGCACCTCGGCGATCGACAGGTACGGCGCGGCCACCTTGGCCGGCGAGGTCGCGAACGTGCAGTAGTGGCAGCGGTCGCGGCACAACCGGGTCAGCGGGATGAACACCTTGCGGCTGTACGTGACGGTCCCGGGCCGGCCGGCTGCGGCCAGCCCCTGGTCACGGACCCGCGCGGCGACGGCGCACAGCTGCTGCAGGTCGCCTCCCCGCGTGGACAGCAGAACTGTGGCCTCGTCGAGGTCCAGCGACTTGCCGTCACGTGCTCGGGCCAGCGCCCGGCGCATCCCCGGGGAATCCACTCCTCGACCCTACGTGCCGGCGCGCAGGCCACTCCCGACGACGGCGGCAGCCCTCAACACGACCCGTCCGTCCCCACTCCCGAACGTCGACAGGCTGCGGTCGACGTAGGAGGCCCTCGCGACGCCGAGCTGCTCAGCACCGGCCTGCGCGAGCACCGCGCCGCTGCGGGGCATCGCCGCGGCGACCGTGTCGAACCACTCGCCCGGCTCGACCTCGAACGACCAGCCGACGCGGTCGACGGTGACCTGGCTCAGGCCCGCACCGGTGAGCAGCTCGCTGAAGACGTCCACATCCGCGTACCTCGTCGAGTCCGGTCCCGGTGGCACGACGCCGCGGATCCCGAGGTCGGTGACAATCTCACCGACCAGGCCCATGGCCCGATTGGCGGTCGGGCTGTCCCAGACGGTCATGGCCAGCCGTCCGCCGGGGGCGAGGACGCGGACCAGCTCACCGAGGGCGAGCTCCGGCCGGGCCAGGTGGTTGAGCAGGAACCCCGCCACCACCGCGTCGTACGACGCAGCCGGCAGGCCGAGCTGCTCCGCCGGCGCCTGCCGCACCTGGACCTCAGGCAGTCGACCGGCCGCGATCGCCACCATCGCTGCCGACTGGTCGACGGCGGTGACGACGGCGCCGCGGGCAAGAGCGGCCTCGGCGACGAAGCCGGGGCCGGTCGCGACGTCCAGCACCCGGGTGCCGGTCGTCACCCGGGCCGCGTCGAGCAGCACCGGCACCGCGCCGCGGGTCAGCCGTCCGACCCGGTCGGCGTAGGCAGCGGCGCGCACCTCCCAGCTGTCACGTTCCCAGGCCGCAAAGGCGTCGAGCTCCTGCTCCGAGTGGGTCGTCATCTAGGCAGCCTGACAGACTCGCGGCATGCGGATCCTGGCCCTGGCGGGTGGCATCGGGGGCGCCCGCTTCCTGCGCGGCCTGCGGCTCGCCGTACCGGACGCAGAGCTGACGGTCGTCGTGAACACCGGTGACGACACCACCCTCTACGGGCTCCGGGTGTGCCCCGACCTGGACACCGTGATGTACACGCTGGCCGGTGCGATCGATGAGGAACGCGGCTGGGGCCGACAGGGCGAGACATGGCAGGCCAAGGAGGAGTTGGCGGCGTACGGCTCCCCGACAGCGTGGTTCGGGCTCGGCGACCGTGACCTCGCGACCCACCTTCGGCGTACGCAGCTGCTGCTCGGCGGCGCGACGCTGTCCCAGGCCACGGCCAGCCTCTGCGAGCGCTGGCAGCCCGGTGCCAGCCTGCTGCCGATGAGTGACACCCCCGCCGAGACGCACGTGACCGTCCGCGAGGGGGGCAGCCGTCGGGCGATGCACTTCCAGGAGTGGTGGATCAGGCACGGGGCAGCCCTACCCGCAGAGGCGATCACCCTGGTGCACAGCGGATCCCTCTTGCCGTCGCCCGGTGTGCTGGCGGCGATCGCAGCGGCCGACGTGGTGCTGCTGCCGCCCAGCAACCCGGTGGTGAGCATCGGCACGATCCTGCAGGTCGAGGGCATCCGCGAGGCGCTGCAGGCCAAGCGGGTCATCGGGTTGTCGCCCATCATCGGTGGCGCACCGGTGCGCGGGATGGCCGACGCGTGCCTGGCGGCGATCGGCGTCGAGACCTCGGCCGAGGCGGTGGGGCGGCACTACGGCAGCGCCCTGCTCGACGGCTGGCTCGTCGACACCGCTGACGAGGGGACGTCGGTGCCGGGTGTCGAGGTGCGCGCCGTACCGCTGCTGATGACGGACGTGGCGGCCACCGCGGTGATGGCCCGCGCGGCTCTGGATCTGGCCCTTGCTTGAGGTCCACCCGGTCGTCGGACTGCCCGAGGTCCGGCCCAGTGACGACCTGGCGCAGCTGCTGGTGGATGCTTTCACCTACGCAGCAGGCGATGTCGTGGTCGTGACGAGCAAGGTTGTGAGCAAGGCCGAGGGTCGGCTACTGGCCGCCGGCCAGGATCGCGAGGCCGTCCGGCTTGGCGCGGTGCAGTCCGAGACGGTGCGAGTCGTGGCCCGCCGCGGCAGCACGACCATCGCCGAGACCCGGCACGGGCTGGTACTGGCAGCGGCCGGCGTCGACGCCAGCAACGTGCGGGCCGACGAGATCGCCCTGCTGCCAGTCGATCCGGATGCCTCGGCCGAAGCGTTGAGGGAACGCCTACAGGCCCTGACGGGGCTACGGCTGGCGGTCGTCATCAGCGACACCATGGGTCGGGCGTGGCGGGTCGGTCAGGTCGACCAAGCCATCGGATCGGCTGGCCTGTCACCGATCCGGGACAGCCGCGGCACGACGGACAGCCAGGGCCAGGTCCTGCAGGTGACCGAGATCGCCGTCGCCGACGAGCTGGCGGGCGCTGCCGAGCTGGTGAAGGGCAAGGCCGACGGAATCGCGGCGGCGGTCGTGCGCGGATTGTCGTACGACGACGACGGCCGTTCGGCCGCGGCCCTCATCCGGCCGGCCGACCAGGACTGGTTCCGGCTGGGTACGCAGGACGCCCACCGGCAGACGGTCTCCCTGCGCCGCACCGTGCGGGAGTTCACCCGGCAGCCGGTCGACCGGGCCACTGTGCTGCGAGCCGTCGCCGCCGCGCTGACCGCCCCGGCCCCCCACCACACGACCCCGTGGCGGTTCGTGCTCGTCGAGCAGCGGCGCGAGCAGCTGCTCGACGCGATGGCCGAGCAGTGGTCCGCGGACCTGCGGGCGGACGGCTTCACGCAGGACCAGGTGGGACGCCGGCTGACCCGGGGTGACGCCCTGCGCCGGGCGCCGTTCCTCGTCGTGCCGTGCCTGGTTCGTGACGGAGCGCACTCCTATCCCGATGCCCGCCGGCAGGGGGCGGAGGAGCGGATGTTCGTGGTGGCCGGCGGCGCGGGCGTGCAGAGCTTCCTGGTGCAGCTGGCCGCTGAAGGACTGTCGAGCGCCTGGGTCAGCAGCGCGCTGTTCTGCCCTGATGTGGTGCGCTCGGTGCTGGAGCTGCCGGTCGACTGGGAGCCGCTCGGCGCCGTCGCGGTCGGGCACGCGGCAGCTCCCCCGGCCGCGCGACCGGACCGTCCGCTCGAGGAGTTCGTCGTGCACCGCTGACACGTTCGGCTACCGAACAGCCGGTTGCGTGTCACCCACGGACCGGGCGACAGTGTGGCCATGCCCGACATCGAGACCTCGACGTACGCCGTGCCGCTCACGGAGTTGATGACGAGCGCCCACGTCCCGGTGGACGAGCTGGTCGAGGAGCAGCCGGAAGTCGTGGTCCCGAGCAGTGACCGCTACGTGGCGGAAGCGACCGGGATGGGCATGCCGCAGCGGACGGGTGGCTGAGCCTCACACCGCCCGGTGGTCCTGGATCGTCAGCCGCGGTCCGAAGCGCGGCTTGGCGAACCCGCTCAGCTCGAGCAGCCGCAGCACCCGGTAGCGGTGCGGCCGCCACGGCTCGAGCAGCTTGAGCATCCCGTCGTCGTCGACCGGGTGGCCGACGAGCGCCCAGCCGACGAACGCCGCCAGGTGGTAGTCCCCGACGCTGACCGCGTCGCTGTCGCCCAAGGCCCGCTGGGCGACCTCCGCTGACGTCCACGGCCCGATCCCCGGGACTCCCTCCAGCCGGGCGTGCGCGTCCACGGCCACCATCCCGACGGCCTGCTCCAAGCGGCCGGCCAGCTTCATGGCCTCGCAGACTGTGCGGGACCGCTTCGGATCGACGCCGGCCCGGTGCCACTCCCATGAGGGCACCATCCGCCAGCCGCGGGCATCCGGCGGCACGATCATCCCCTCCGGGGCAGGGCCGGGGGCGGGCGAGCCGTGCCGCCGCACCAGCCAGGCGAACGCCGACCGCGCCTCCCTACCGGTCACCTTCTGCTCGAGGACGGCCGGCACCAGCGCCTCGACCACCCGGCCGGTGCGCGGGATCCGCAGCCCGGGGTGGCGCCGGGCCGTGTCGATGAGCAACGGGTGCCGGGCGTCGAAGCCGTCGGCGAGGTCCCGGCCACCCAGCAGGTCGGCGAGCCCCGCCAGGACGCGTGCCGCCCCGGGGCCCCACGCCTCGCAGGTCACCTCGTGCAGCGAGGCCTGCGTCAGCCGGTAGGACGCCGGCCCGTCCTCGGTCACGGTTGTCCGCCACACCGCGCCGTCCGGTGTCACCCGGTGCGTCGGGTCGGCGCGCCCCCGCGCCAGCGGCCCCAGACTGCGCCGGACGTCCACCGGCAGCCGGGGCCGCCAGACGGTCCGCATGACTTCGGCGTCGGGACCCACCCGGCCAGGCTACGTTCCCTGCAACGACAGGAGCGCTCGTGGACAAGGTGGTCGGCACCGTCGCCGAGGCGGTCGCGGATGTCCGTGACGGTGCCTCGCTCGCCGTAGGGGGCTTCGGCCTGTGCGGCATCCCGCAGGCCCTCATCGAGGGCCTGCTCAAGACAGGGGTGACCGATCTCGAGACCGTCAGCAACAACTGCGGCGTCGACGAGTGGGGCCTCGGCTCGTTGCTGCGGGCCAAGCGGATCCGTCGTACCACCGGGTCGTACGTCGGGGAGAACAAGGAGTTCGAGCGGCAGTTCCTCGGCGGCGAGCTCGAGGTCGAGCTGGTCCCGCAGGGCACTCTCGCTGAGCGGCTGCGCGCCGGCGGTGCCGGCATCCCGGCCTTCTTCACCCCGGGCGGCGTCGGCACGCAGGTCGCCGACGGCGGACTCCCCCTGCGGTACGACGGGTCCGGTGGCATCGCGATCGCCAGCGAGCCCAAGGAGGTCCGGGAGTTCGACGGTCAGCCGTACGTCCTCGAGCGGGCGATCCGCACCGACTTCGCGCTGGTGCACGCCCGCTACGGCGACCGGCACGGCAACCTGGTCTACGAGAAGTCGGCCGCCAACTTCAACCCGCTGTGCGCCGCCGCCGGCCGCATCACGATCGCCGAGGTCGAGGTGCTCCTGGACCCCGGTGAGCTGGACCCGATGACCGTGCACACGCCGGGCATCTTCGTGCAACGGGTCGTGCAGGTCGAGATCGACAAGCGCGTAGAGAAGCGGACGGTGCAGTCGTGAGGACAAGGAGCGAGCTGGCGGCCCGCGTCGCCGAGGAGCTCAGCGACGGGCAGTACGTCAACCTCGGCATCGGCCTACCCACGCTCGTGCCGAACTTCGTCGCGGCCGGCGTCCATGTCGTGCTGCACAGCGAGAACGGCGTGCTGGGCGTCGGGCCGTACCCGACGGAGGACGCCGTGGACGCCGACCTGATCAACGCCGGCAAGGAGACCGTCACGGTGCTCCCCGGCTCGTCGTACTTCGACTCCGCGACCAGCTTTGCCATGATCCGCGGCGGACATGTGGATGTCGCAGTGCTGGGAGCGATGCAGGTCTCCGAGCGCGGTGACCTGTCGAACTGGATGATCCCCGGCAAGATGGTCAAGGGGATGGGTGGCGCCATGGACCTGGTCCACGGCGCGAAGCGGGTCCTGGTGATGATGGAGCACGCCGCCCGTGACGGGTCACCCAAGATCGTGCGGGAGTGCTCGCTGCCCTACACCGGGCGGGAGTGCATCGAGCGGATCATCACCGACCTGGCCGTCCTCGACGTCGAACCCGAGGGTCTGGTGCTGCGCGAGCTGGCGCCCGGGGTGACCGTCGACGAGGTGCTGGCGGTCACCGAACCGGAGCTGCGGATCGCCCTGCCCTAGTCAGCCCGGCCCGCTTGCGCCCTTCCAGGGCGTAGGCGATCGCGAGGCCGGCCGCCCAGGCGCCGTTGACCGCCGCCCCGACGGGCTGGCCCTTCAGGGCGAACCCGACGGCGAGCAGGACCGCGCCGGTCTCCTCGGTCGCGAAGACCCACGGCTCCCGCTTGCGCCACAGCCGGTAGAAGCCGGGCAGGTAGACGGTGAACGGTACGGCCAGCGCGTAGCCGGCCACCAACATCCCGGTCGTGGTGGGGTCGCTCATGACCCCAGTCTCCTCCGGTATGCGGCCAGGTGCTCAGGCGAGCTCGGGGAAGTCCGCGGCGACCAGAGCCTGCAGCTCCTTGACCCGCTGCGCCTGAGCGGCTGGCACCACCAGGGTCGCGGCGGCCGTGTGCACCACGACCAGACCGTCACAGCCGATCAGCGCCACCAGGTGGTCGGGGTCGGACGAGACCACCACGCAGCCGCGCGAGTCGAGCAGCTCCGCCGCGGCGGCCCCCACGGCGTTGCCGGTCTCGGTCGCCCGGCCCAGGGCGTCACCCAGTTGCGGCCAGGAGCCGACATCGAGCCACTGCGCCGTCAGCGGGAGCGCCGCCACGGTGAACTGCATCGACGTCGAGGCGGGCTCCATGACGCCGTAGTCGACGGACACCCGTGGGATCGCGTCCCAGACGGACACCTCACCCGCGAGCACCCGCTCGACGAGCGCCAGGGTGTCGGGGGCGAAGGCTGCCACTGCCCGCAGGAAGGTCGCGGCCCGCCACACGAACATCCCGGAGTTCCACAGCGCGCCCTGCTCCACCAGCTGGGCTGCCCGTGCCGCCTGCGGCTTCTCGGCGTACCTCGACACCCGTCGTGCGTCCCCGGCGAGCGGCTCGCCCAGCTCCAGGTAGCCGAACGAGGTGGCTGGCTGGTCGGGCACGACCCCAAACGCCACGAGCACGTCGTCCTGCGCCTCGGCGACGGCAAAGCCCCGATCCAGAGCTGAGGTGAGGGCCCCGAGGGGCTCGATGACGTGGTCAGCGGTCAGCACGGCGACGACGGCGTCCGGGTCCGCTCGGGCGATTCTGGCCATGCAGAAGGTGAGGGCCGGCAGCGTGTCCCGGCCGGACGGCTCCACCACCACGCGCTCGGCGTCGATGCCCGGCAGGCTCCCGATCGCCAACGCGAGCGCTTCACCCGTACCGATCCAGGTGCGGGCAGGGTCGACGAGCGCATGGGCTCGCTCGATGGCGAGCTCGAGCAGCGAGCGACCGTCCAGGAGGGGCACGACCTGCTTGGGCACGTCCCTGGTCGACAGCGGCCAGAGCCGGGTCCCGGAGCCGCCGGCAAGCACGAGGGCGTGGCGCACCGGCGCGCTCAGCCGGTCAGCGCGCTGGCGTAGGCGCGCAGGTGGGCCTCAGC